>Ga0272442_10006958_pt1 | contig 14719 bp, 20 predicted proteins | sample SSMForm2O_FD_200262 | JGI IMG/M metagenome (GOLD analysis project Ga0272442, IMG submission 200262) | Marine sediment archaeal communities from Little Sippewissett salt marsh, Falmouth, MA, United States - SSM-Form-2O | ecosystem: Environmental > Aquatic > Marine > Wetlands > Sediment ...
CTAAGCTTTTTACTTTGCTTTCATCTACTTCTGCACCACTTGCTTTTAACACATTAGTTATTCCTGCTTCATCAACAGGTTTTCCAAGTCTGTGCAATAATAGAGCTGCATAAACATATTCCATTTATTTATCCTCCGATTTATTTAATTGAATATCTTTTGATTTATTTTTTCCTTCTATTTTATCAACAATTTTTCCAATATCTTTTTCTATTTTTTCAGCGGTTTCATTTATATTTTCTTCAACTTTTTCAAGGATACCCTCTGCTTTTTTTTCATCTTCTTTTATTTCTTTTTCTAATTCTTCTTTTTTTTCTTTAAATTTTTCATCTTCTTTTATAGGTTCTTCTTTTTCTTCTTTATTTTTAATTTTCACTTCTTCAGTTTTTATTAGTTTATCTAAGGCTTTTTCATGAGAATTTGCTTTTCCTAAAAAATATCCAATTGTTTCTTTACAATAATATATAATTTTCTGAGCAAATCCTAATGCTTTTGCTGATGCTTCTTTTAATGATTTTATAGCTTCCTCTGTATTAATTTTAATATTAATATAAATTTTTCCAGTTTCATTATCATAAACTATTAAAGGCTCTAATCCAATTGTAAAAGGTTGAATATTAAGTTTTTGCAAAAGTGCAGCAGCATTTTCTTTTATTTCTTGTCCTTCTTTAACAATAATTTTAGATTTTTTAATTGCTATTTTTCCATCTTCAACAGCAATTTGTATTCCTAAAGCACCAAGTTCACTTATTGCAGGCCCAGGCATTAAATCAGTAGGCCCTTCTTTTATTTCAATATCCCTCGGAGCAGTCTGTCCTGCTTTTGCAAAAATAGGAGTTTTATTTTTATTTAACAATCTTGCTAATTCAAATCCATCTAAATCTGAAAAAGCAAAAGCACAATTTTCATTAATATAATTTTCCAAATCATTAGCTTTTCCAAAACCTTTTAAAGTTCTTAAAAAAATATTTTTTTTAGCAACTATTATTTCAGCATCCCCTCTTAAACTTTTTTTAATATTCTGAAATTGTTTAGAAGGTAGCCCTTTAATTGAAACAATCATTAATGTTTTTGAATTTTTTATTTTTTCAATCAAACTATTAACTAATTCTTCTTTCTTTTTATGAGATAATATATTTTTTTCTGCTTTCATTTTAATCTAATTTTATTGGTTTTCCCATACTAAATTTAATCATAATATTTCTTATATTTTCATTCTTTTTTGGTAAATTATCTAAAATTTTATTATAAGCAGAAATAATATTCTTGACAATTTCCTCATCTTTCATTGATTCTTTTGCAATAGAGGCTTTTATACTTGGCTCTTTAGTTCTTATTTTAACACCTGAATTTATTTTTTCAATTAATTTTTTAATATTTTTTTCATCCTCATTTACTAATATTCCTAATTGAGGAGAAGGCATTTTATTTGCAGGGCCTAAATATCTCCCAAAAGTTGTTGCTACAGAAGGCATTAATTTAGCATTAGCAATAAAATAATCATAGTTTTTGATTAGCTTTTTAATTTCTTTTTTGTCACTATATCTAGGAAAATCATTTTTTAAAATAGAGAATACTAAATTAGATTTTTTTTCTAAAAATCCTGCAATTTTTTTGTCTTTTATTTTAAATGGAAGTTCTACAACTAAACTAAAACTATCTCTTTTAACATCAAAATTCTTTAGATTTATAATTAAATCTAATGACTGGTCAAATTTCCTTTCCTTTTCTTTACGAAGTTCTTTTAAAACTTCTAATATTTTTTTTTCATCCATTTTACAGCCTTTGCTTACTACCTATGCACTTAAATTTAGAATATTAATTTAAATGATGTAGTTATTTCATTAACAAGAAAAGGGTTTTTAAACCTTTTGAAATTCCTTATTTTATGTTACCTGAAAGATTAATTAAAATTTTTAAAAAACAGCATTATGGATTAGCTGGAAAACATAGTGGTATTCAAATATGCAGATGGACTAAAAATTCTCTTCTTGACAAAGGAAATTGTTATAAAGAGCAATTTTATGGAATTAAAAGTCATTTGTGTTGTCAAATGAGTCCTACTTTAGGATTTTGTCAAAATCAATGCATTCATTGTTGGAGGGCAATTGAATTAACTATTGATAATAAAATGAATTCAAAAGAAATTGACAATCCCAAGGAAATCATAAAAGAATGTATTGAACAGCAAAGAAAATTATTATCAGGATTTAAAGGAAATTCAAAAGTAAATCTAAAAAAATTTAAAGAAGCACAAAATCCAAATCAATTTGCAATATCCTTAACAGGAGAACCAACACTTTATCCAAAAATAGGGGAATTAATTAATGAACTAAAAAATCAAAATAAAACATCTTTTTTAGTTACAAATGGTTTAAATCCAGAAGTTTTAAAAAAATTAAATAAAAACAAGCAATTACCTACACAATTATATTTGTCTCTTAATTCTCCAAATGAAACTTTGTATAAAAAATGGCATAATTCAAAATTAAAAAACGCATGGGAATTATTTAATCAAACTTTAGAATTATTTCCTAAATTAAAAACAAGAAAAGTAATTAGAATGACTTTAGTTAAGGGGTTTAATAATAATATGAAAAATGAATTTATTAAAGATTATTTAAAATTAATCAAAAAAGCAAATCCAGATTTTATAGAAGTAAAAGGATTTATGTCAGTAGGATTTGCAAGAAAAAGAAAAAATATGGGTTATGATGTAATGCCAAGTCATGAAGAAATAAAAGATTTTTCAGAAAAATTAGCAAAAGAATTAAATCAACAAGAATTAGATTATAAAATTTTAGATGAACATAAATCTTCAAGAGTTATTTTATTAGGAAAAGATAAAAATAAAATGAAGATAAAAAATTAATTTTCATAAAAAAACAATTCCATCTTTTGTTAATGCAGTGAATCTAATCCCCACAGGCAAGGACAATAATGCAGAAATTAATGCCATATGCTCTTTTCCATCACCAGAAGCAATTGATAATGCAACTTCTGTTCCCTTAATTTTTCCTTTAAGTTTTTTTAATAATTCTTCTTTTATTTCTATTAATCTTTTATTTTTAAATTCTATAAATTCAAAATCTTTCTCACTTTTAAATTTTTTAGCAAAATCATCTCCTATTAAAATAATTTTTTCCCAATCTCCTTGATTAATAACACCTGCTACCTGAGCCCAAGACCCTTTTCCAGAACTTATTAAAGAAACTAATTCCATTAAAAAAAATATAAGATTAAATTTATAAGTTTATATATACTGAAATATAAATGAAAGACATACCTTTATCTGAAATAATATTAAGAAAATATGAAAAACCAGATAATTTAGAAAAAAGAGAACTCATAAGAAAAATTTGTTTATCATTAGGGCTTTTACAGTTAGGAGATTCAAGAGACATTATTGTAGATATTTTATTTGTTTTAATAGATGCAAATAAAGAAAAAAAAGAACTTACTTCTGAAGAAATTAGATTAAAAGTTGAAGAATTAAGAAAAAAATATTCTTTAGAATCAAAAGGATTAGCAGAATCAAATATAAGAAGACAGTTAAAAAGATTAAGAGATTCTATGCTGATTGATAAATCTGATAATAAATATTTTTTATTAGAACATTCTTCTTTATTGGAAATATTTGAAAATAATTTTGAAAAATTTCTTATCCCTCAGACAATTGAGAGAATTAAAGAATATTTAAAAGAATTAAACTCCATTCATGAATGAGAACCTTAAATTATTCTGTCTTATAATTATCTTTTATTTTATATAAATATTATCTTAAAATTTTTTTAAATATTTAGAATTCTTCAAAAATCTATTTAATAATATTAATTATAATAAATTATTTAAATAAAAAATTAAATCTTATAATTAAATAAAAAAAATAAAAAAAATAAAATTATCTTCTTTTTCTTTTTGTTGTTCTTTTTTTAGCACTTTTTTTTGGTTTTCTCTTTGCTGTTTTTTTCTTTGCAGCGTTTTTCTTTTGCTTTTCAAGCTTTGTTATTTGCTTTTTCAAAGAACGAATTTTTATTGCAATTTGTTTCGGCGTCTTTGTTTTAGCCATTTTTCACCTCCTTTTCCCCTTTTTATTAATTAATCGAAGAATTAAATATATTTAAATGTTTTCATAAAAAAATAAAAATTAAAAAATTGCAGTAAACCAAGTTAACATTAATATTGCAAAAATTCCTAAAATAAAATAAGTTGCAATTTTGTACATTAAGATTGCGAACTTCTCACTTTTTGTTATTCCCCAAATAGTTAACATAAACATTCTTCCTCCGTCGAAGATTCCCATAGGCAACATATTAACTAATGCGACACTGATGTTAATAATTGCAAGCCACCATAAAAGATTATAAATAAAAATAATTAGATTAGAATTAAATTTAGGTTTGTAATAAGTTGCATCTTCTTTAAAAAAATTAAAAAAATTAAAAATTTTTCCAGCAAGAGTTTTTTCTGGATTTATTATTCCAATTCCGATTATTCCTTTTCCTTTTTGATTTGGGTCCTCACTTAAATTAATATTATATTCATAAACAGAATTTTCATATTCTGTTTTTATCAAAACCTCATCACCAGGGGAATAATTTTTCATTACATTAACAAACTGATTATAATTTTTTATTTCATTTCCATTAATAGAAATAATCGCTCCCTTTAATCCAGAATTTATTGCAGAATAATCTTCATATAAAATAACATAATCTTGATTTGTTAGTTGATTTTCTAAAATTTCTTGATTCATATAATAGTTTTTTTCATTAGCAGTTATTTTTATTAAATCAATAGATTCCCCATTTTCTAATTTTAAGGATACTGGGAAATTATTATTTTCTAAAACATTTAAAATTTCAGAATTATTTAAATTATTAATACTAATCCCTCCAATAGAAGTTATATTTGCAATTGAAACTGCCCCCATTGTATAGGTATTAAATAATGCACCAGATTCTTGATAAAAACCCATAAAAAATAATCCTAATAAAAGAAAAAAGATTATTGATAAAATTAAATTAGTAAATGTTCCTGCAGATAAAACAGAAATTTGTGAAAATTTGCTTGCTTTTTTCATTTCTTTTTCATCTTGTTCAACAAATGCAGCTAAAAAAGGTCCTAAAAATCCAAAACCAGTGCTTTTTATTCCTATATTATATCTTTTCATTAAAATCCCATGAGCAAATTCATGGAAAATTGCTATCACTGCAATTGCAATAATCCAGTAAGTAAAATAAAATGGAGGAAGGAATGTTATTTTAAATAAAGAGGGAAGATAAGGAATTAAGGGAATTAAAGGAGGAACTTTAATTGCTCTTACAATCTCAGGATTCATTACATAAATATAAACTAATCTTCCTAATAAATAAATCATAGTTATCATTAAAATATATCCACAGAAAATTGAAATATAACTAAAAAATTTTAATGTTTTCTTATATTTTCCCCCAATATAATCAATAAGTTTCATTCCTAATCTTGTTCTATAAAGATACATCAAACCCTCTCGTTTTAGATTTTTTCTGTTTTTATAAAGAAATATAATAACTCCCAAACTAAACAAAACTAAAAAAATTAAATCATAGTAAATAAATTTCATTTTATTTTTTTCTTATTGGTCTGAAATCTTTTTTCAAACACTTTCTGCACCTAACTTTTTTATCTATTATCTTTCTTGGGTCTGCTCTTATTTTTGCTTTGCAGTGTTTACAAACAAAAATATTATGATATAATCTTGCTTGTGCTGCAGGTAATTTTGTTGCCATTATATTTTCCTCTTTACAATTTTATTTCCTTCAATATCCCAATATTCAACATTATCTCCTTCATTAACTTCAACATCTTCTGCTAAGGGGATATCTAATGTTTCAAAACTTTCTAAATCCATGACATTTGCCTTGCCTTCACTAATTGATAATATTTGTGCTCTGTTTTTATTCACCATTGGAACTTCAAATCTGTCATGTCCTCCAGCAACAAGTATTTTCTTTTTACCATCTAAAATACTTATTGCTTCTATTCTGCATTTTGCATGTCCATGCTTTCCTGTTTTGCTTATATCATTGGATTTAACAATACATGGATTTCCATCAATACTAATTGTTGTTCCAGATTTTGCTTCAGTAGCACTAATTAATTTAAAAGCCATTTTAAATTTTGGTTTGCTTAAAGATTTGTAAAATCTTTATAGCCATAACAATTAAATTAAAGAGATATTTATAAAGCTTGCTAAAATTTTAATATAACTTTATTATATTGATTAATTTTAAATCAATAATCTTTTAAACCTTAATTTCAATAATTTGTTATGACATTAAATAAAAATGATTTTATTGAAATAGAATTTACAGGAACTTCTAATGGAGAAATTTTTGATACAACTTCAAAAGAAGAAGCCAAATCAATTGGTTTAGATGCAAATGTTAAACCATTAATAATTTCTATTGGGAATAATATGTTATTAAAAGGTTTAGATGAAAATTTAATTGGAAAAGAAATTGGAAAAGAATATTTTTTAAATCTAACTCCTGAGAAAGCTTTTGGGAAAAGAGACCCTAAATTAATAAGAACATTGCCAATGAAAATTTTCAAAGAAAAGAATCTTAATCCTCATCCAGGAATGAGTTTTCAATTAGATAATTATATTGTAAAAATTTTATCTGTTTCAGGAGGAAGAGTTATAGCAGACTTTAATAATCCTCTTGCAGGAAAAAATATTAATTATAAATTTAAAATAAAAAGAAAAGTCGAAGACAATAAAGAAAAGATAAATTCTTTAATGGATTTCTTTTTTAAACAAAAATTTGATTTTGAAATTAAAGGAAATAAGGTTATTTTTAAAGATGATAAAATAAAACCTTTAATAGAAATGATGAAACCAAAATTTAAAGAAATGACTAATTTTGATTTTGAAACTATTTCTGAAAAACCAAAACAAGATACTGGAAAAAAAGATAATATAGAAAAACAATCAAAATAATGCAATAATATTTAAATACAGATTTTAGTTTTTTTTCTAATGGAAGAAGAAAGAGGTTATTATGAATCTAAGCCTTTTATTGATAAAAATCCTGAATTAGCAGAGATTGACAGAGAATTAGAAGAACTCTTAAAAAAACAACATTCTAAAGTAAAAGTTTTTGGTGTTGGTGGAGGTGGTGGAAACACTATCTCAAGAATGAAAGAAATTGGAATTAAAGGTGGAGAATTTATAGCAGTTAATACAGATGCTCAGGATTTATTATATTCTAATGCAGATCACAAAATATTAATTGGAAAAGAATTAACACAAGGACTTGGAGCAGGAAGCAACCCAAGAGTTGGAGAAGAAGCAGCACATGAATCAGAACAAGAAATAAAAAAAAGGCTTTCTGGATGTGATATGGTGTTTATTACTTGTGGATTAGGAGGAGGAACAGGAACAGGTGCAGCACCAGTAATTGCTGAATTATCTAAAAAACAAGGAGCATTAACAATTGGTGTTGTAACAATGCCTTTTACAATAGAAGGCAGAAAAAGAGTTGAAAATGCAGAATATGGTTTAGAAAGAATGGAATCTATAGTAGATACTTTAATTGTAATACCAAATGATAAATTATTAGAAATAGCTCCTGAATTACCATTACAAACAGCATTTAAAGTAGCTGATGAAATTTTAACAAATGCAGTTAAAGGAACAACTGAATTAATCACAAGGTCTGGATTAGTTAATCTTGATTTTGCAGATGTTAAAGCAGTAATGACAAATGGAGGAGTTTCCTTAATTGGAATGGGAGAATCTGATTCTGCTTCAAGAGCAAAAGATGCAGTAGATAAATCAATTAATAATCCTCTTCTTGATGTAGATATTTCAAATGCAACAGGAGCTTTAGTAAATATTATTGGAGGAAATGATTTAAGCTTAGATGAAGCAAGAGAAATAATATCTGTTATTGGGGATAAATTAAATTCAGATGCAAAAATGATTTGGGGAGCTCAAATTTCTCCAGACATGGAAAAATCAGTAAGAGTTATGATTATAGTTACTGGAGTTCATAGCTCACAAATTATCGGGGCTGTTCCTGAAAATGCAAGACAAACAGAAATTTCTAATGAATTAGGAATTGAATTTTTAGAATAATTTTAAATATTAAATTTTTTTTAATTTTTTATGGATATTCAATGTACTTTTTCATTAACTAATTTGAAATATAATTTAGAATCCCAAATAAAGAAATGGAAATCAGTAAGATTTTTTCTAAGAAATAGAAAACCAGAAAACAGAAATTTAATAGATTTTGTTAATGATGAGATAATTGATTTAGAATTTAAATATAAAAATTTAATAGGAGGTTTTTATATAAAAAAGGCTTCATCTTATAAATATAGATTAACAAATAATCTTAAAAACCCTAATTCTATTTAATAATATGGTAAGAATAAAATCATTTTTTAATCAGTGTGTAAGAGTCTGGAAATTATTAAAAAAACCAACATATTTTGAATTTAAATCTGTTTCAAAAGTTTCTGCATTAGGATTAGGGCTTATTGGTTTTATTGGTTTTGTAATTTCAACTATTTTAGGTTTATTTGGTGGGATTTAAGAGCATTTAGATTATTATATTTCTCAAAATAATTTCAAAATTAAGATTATTTAATTGAGTAAGAATCTTTAATAAGAAAGAGCAAGTTAATAATTTATTAAGTCATTAAAAGAAATATTTATAAACCCTTAATTTTAAATAATATTACGGCTTCTAATAAGTTATTAGTTAGCTGAAGCATAAAAATAAACAACAAACCTCTTAAATAAAGGAGCTTGTGAGGGAAACCTTGGTTTCCATACGATAATGATATTCATAATAAAAGTAACAACAAATAAAGAAGATAGAGCATTAGAACTTATTTCAAATAAGATTCATAAAAAAAATTTAAATGTGTATTCTTTAGCAAGGCCTCACGGACTTAGAGGATATATTTTTCTTGAAAGTGAAGACAGAGAATCTGCAGAAGAAGCTGCTTTTAATCTTCCTTATGTTAAAGGGATTATTGGAAAAACAGTAACCTATGAGGAAATAAAAAATATGTTAGAGCCAGTTATAGAAGAAATTAATATTGAAAAAGGAGACATTGTAGAAATTATTGGAGAACCATTTAAAAAAGAAAAAGCAAAAGTAATTAGAATTGATAAATTAAAAGGAGAAGCTGTTGTTACATTATTGGCTGCAGTTGTTCCTATTCCAGTAACAGTTAAATTAGACAATATTAAAGTAATTAGAAGAGAAAAAGAAGAAGAACAAGAATCTAAAGAAGAAAAAAAAGAACAAGGAGGATTAATCCCAGATGGATATTAAATTATTAATTGATGCAGGAGATATGAAACCCGGACCAGCAGTAGCACAGCAATTAGGTCCTTTAGGAATTAATATGGGTAAAGTAATTTCTGATGTTAATACAGCAACTAAAGAATTTAAAGGAATGAAAGTTCCAGTTATTCTTGATATTGATAAAAAAACAAAAGAATTCAAAGTAAAAACCTTCTCTCCTCCAACATCTGAATTATTAAAAAAAGAACTTAATCTAGAAAAAGGTTCTTCAGATCAGAAAATATTTGTTGCTAATGCTCCAATTGAAACAGTAATTAAAATAACTAAAATAAAATATCCAGATATGCTCCAGAGAGAATTTAAATCTGCAGTAAAATCTGTTTTAGGAACTTGTGCAGCAGTTGGGATTTTAGTTGAGAATAAGCCTGCAAATGAATTAATTAAAGAAATAGATAATTTTGATAATGAAATAAAAAATAAATTAACAGAATCTTCTCCTGAAAAAAAATCACAATTAGATGAATATTTTAATAATATCAAAAAACAACAGGAGGCTAATGCTCCTGAACCTGAAGAAACTCCAAAAACTGAAGTTAAAAAACCAGAGGAAATAAAGCCAGTTAAAAAATCTAAATAGATTTATAAATCAAAAATCTAAATAAATAATAGGGGATGTGGGGTAGCCTGGTTAGCCTTTCGGCTTTGGGAGTCGACGACCCCAGTTCAAATCTGGGCATCCCCATTTACAATGAGAACAAAAAAAACAAAATCCGCAGGAAGATTTGGAGCAAGATATGGAAGAAAAGTAAGAACAAAGATAGCTGGGATTGAGTCTGTCCAAAGAAAAAAACAAAAATGTATTTTTTGTAATGGAACTGCTAAAAGATTATCAAAGGGAATATGGCAATGTAATAAATGCAAAAAAAAATTTGCCTCTCATACATATATATTAAACCAATAAACTTAAAAAACATTAAAATCTAAAATAATATGGCAACTTATAAATGTTTTAAATGTGGTAAAAAAATAACCTCAACAATTTTGCAAAAGAGATTTCTATGTCCTGCTTGTGGCTCTAAAATTTTTTATAAGCCAAGAAAACATATAGCTAAAATAAAAGCAGTTTAATATGGAATTAGATAAAGAAACACAAGAAAAAATCCAAGAATTACAGAGTTATGAGCAGAATATTAATAATTTAATTTTCCAAAAACAGACTTTTCAAATGGAATTAAATGAATCAGAAAATGCTTTAGAAGAAATCAAAAAAACTAATGACTCTGTTTTTAAAATAATTGGGCAGATTATGATAAAATCAGATAAAGATAAAATTTTAAAAGAATTAGAAAATAAAAAGAAGATTTTATCATTAAGATTAGAATCAATAGAAAAACAAGAAAAATTATTATCTGAAAAGTCAGAAAAATTAAGACAAGAGGTTATGAAAAAAATAAAATAAATTATTACAGAAATATTTATAAACTTAAGAAGAATATTTGTATTTATGGTGATGGATAGAATAAAAAAAGGATTATCAAGAGCTTTTAAAGATAATGAAGAACCAGAATATATTGAAATTGATTTAGGAAGAGAAGTTAAAAAATCTAAAGTTATTGTAAGGCCCTTTGTTTTAAAAAATTTTGAAAATGTTAATCCTATATTAAATGCTTTAAGAGAAGGATATACAATTGCAGTAATTGACATAAGTCCATTAAAAAACAAAGATTTAATTGAGTTAAAAAGAGCAATTTCAAAAATCAAAAAAACAGCAGATGCTTTAGAAGGCTCAATCGCTGGTTTTGGAGAAAATATAATTATTGTAACACCAGAATTCGCAGATATCTATAAAACAAAAACTTCTAATATTGTTAAAGAATAAATATATGATTGATATTAGAATATAATAACTCAATTTGAAGAAAATTCTATTTATACTAAGGATATTAATAATTAAATCATTTTAATCTGTGATTAGTGAATTATGAAATTCTAATTTTAAAAAATCCTCTTTAAAAGAGAAAAATAAAATAATATTTTATATTATATAATTAATCCTAAACTATTTATACCTATTATATATATAATTTTATGGAAATTTTATATATTGAATCTAAATTAAAAAATCTTAAGATTAGTTTATCAAATAAAGAAATAAAAAAATTGCCTAATAAAATAGATTTATTATATACAATACAATATAAAGAATTAGCTTATAATATAGCAAAACAAATCAAAAAAACAGGAATTAAGATAAATAAAATAAAACAGATTCTTGGATGTTCTATTATAAAATCTAAATCAATATTATTTATAGGAACTGGAAAATTTCATTTAAATAATTTAATTCTTCAAAATAATGAAATTTATATTATAAAAAATAATCAAATAATTAAAATCCCAGAAGACGAAATAAATAAACTAAGAACAAGAGAAAAAACATCTTATCTTAAATTTCTCCATTCTAATAAAATCGGAATTTTAGTTTCAATTAAAAAAGGGCAGTATAATATAGAAAAAGCATTAAAATTAAAAAAACAATTAGAAAAAAAAGGCAAATCCTGCTATATTTTTTTATCAGATAATATAAATATAAATGAATTTGATAATTTTAATATTGATTCTTGGGTGAATACTGCTTGCCCAGGCTTGTTTTTTGATAATTTAAATATAATAAATATAAATAAAATAAAAAATAATTAATCCTTAGATATTTCAAACACAGATTTTAAAGCTACAATAATTGTTGCAGGAACAAATAATACTAATAAAGCATTTAATATAGCTCCTATTTGTGTTATTATTGCTAAGACAGACTGCCCCATAAAAGAAACAATTACTAAAGCTAAACTAGCTAATAAGAATTTAGATGTTTCTTTATTTGTTACATTTAAAAGTCCTATTGCAATTCCTATAACCACTAATACTCTAAGAATTATATTCTGTGTATTTGCATTTAAAAAAGAGCTAAATAAGCCGATTATTACTGCTAATAAAACTCCTATAAGAAATGCCCAAGCACCTATTGAATTCTTTTTCTTTTTTACCATATCACCCTCCTTTTATATATTAATAAAAACCATATTATAAATGTTTCTTTTTTATATTTAATAAAAATAATTTAATATAAATTATATAACTTATAGGGTTATGTTTTTCATTTAATTATTCTTTTTAGTATTTATCTATTATATATTAAGATATTCATTAATAATACGACTATTTCTTTTTATTATATTACTCAGGTTTATTTTTATAATATTTTTAATTAAAAATTGTTTTTAAGTATTTTATTAATCTAGTTTTTCCATACCTATATAATAGCTGATAAACTTTATTCTATAATTTACCTTGAAAATTATAAAATTTTGTATATTTTAAAAAACAATAAACTTTATAAAGGTGTCATAACTAAAAAATTGTAACAAAATGAAAAGCAAAATATTTACATTGAGTTTATTGACAGCAATTTTATTAATTAGCTTGATTAGTGCAATAGATTTTTCAGTAAATCCTGCTTCATTAACTTTTTCAGAAATAGGAGATTCTCAAACAATTACAATAACTAATGCAAATGAAACTGATGATTTGACTCTTAATCCTGATTTTTTAATTAATACAGGAAGTGGTGCGGTTTTTACTCTTTCTGAAAATCCTATAGAAATTAATGCTAATGATTCAGAGGAAATTACAATAACATTAACTTCTGCTGATAGTAATTATTTAGATGAACTTGATTTTGGAGATCAGAAAATAGCTGAATTAGAATTAATTGATTCTAGTGATAATACAAATACAAAATCAATAATCTTAAATTTTGAAAAACCTTTTTGCTCAATAGATAATAAAGGAGATTTAGATATATCTAAGATAGAATTTAATACTCTTGAAGGATATGGTGATGATGAGGATTATTGGTATCCTTTAGATGAAATTGAAGTTTCTTTTGAATTGGAAAACAAAGGAGATTGGGATATAAAAGATATAGAAATTTCTCTTTGTGTTTATGATGAAGATAAAGAAGAATGTATATTTGATGAAGGTGATTTTGATTTATCTGATGATGATTTTGATTTAGATTATGATGATGATGAAGTTGAAATTAAAGCGACATTAACATTAGATGCAGATGAATTCACTGAAGGAAATAATAATTATATTGTTTATATTGGTGCAGAAGGAGAAATTGATGATTCAGATTCTGCCTATGATGGAGAATTAACATGTATTTCTACCTCAGAAGATATTGAAATTAGAACAGATGAAGAATTTATAATCTTTTCAGATGTAACTTTTAGTTCAGAACCTACTCCTTGTGGAGAAGAAACTACTTTAGAATTTAAAGTTTGGAATATAGGGGATGATGATTTAGATGATGATGAAGTTTTTGTATGGGTTTATAATAAAGACCTTAATCTTGACGAAGAAATAACTTTTAGTAGAGGAATAAATTCTATGGATAATGAAGAAATTAGTATTTCTTTTAGAGTCCCTCAAGATATTGAAGAAAAATATTATGAGATTTTAATAAGAGCTTATGATGATGATTCATATAATAGTGGAGATATATATGAAAATAGTGAAGAAGATGAATCTGAAATAATTGTTCCATTTCAAGTTCAAGGAAATTGTGTAGTAGAAGAAAATAAAAATGCAATAATAACTGCAGAACTTGATTCAGAAACTCCTGAAGCAATTGCAGGAAAACAAGTAATCATAAGGGCAAACATAAGAAATACAGGCTCTGATGAAACTACTTATTCAATTTCAGTTGAAGGAAATAGTGCATGGTCAAATTTAATTGCAATTGATCCTCAGACATTAACTTTAAATTCTGGTGAATCGCAAGACATTAGTATTTTCTTAAACTTAGATGAAGACTCAGCAGGAGACCACCAATTTACAATAAAAGCTACTTCAGATGAATTTGTAAAAACACAAATAATTGATTTATCAGTATCTACTGGAGTTACTCAAGATAAGATAATAAATCATTTAAAAAATAATTGGTTTATTTATACAATAATTTTAATTAATGTAATCTTAATAATTGCAATAATCTTAGTAATAAGAAGAATTTCAAGACCTGCAGGATTATAAAATTAAATTGTTTCTAATTATTTATTTTATTAAATATTTTATTTTTTTATAAATATATTTTATCTTCTATAACAACCTATTTTTTTCATTAATTTTGAACCTATTTTTTGTTTTTCTTCTACCTTTACAATCAATATTCCTAATAAATAACCAATCATTCCTCCAGCTAAAATATCTGATAAATAATGAATCCCAAAATAAACTCTTGAAAAAGCAATTAAACAGGCAAATATAAACCATATCCATTTGAATTTTTTAAATCCTTTATTAATAAAAGGTATTGCTGTAAAAACTAAAAGAGCCTCAAAACT
>Ga0272442_10006959_pt1 | contig 14718 bp, 15 predicted proteins | sample SSMForm2O_FD_200262 | JGI IMG/M metagenome (GOLD analysis project Ga0272442, IMG submission 200262) | Marine sediment archaeal communities from Little Sippewissett salt marsh, Falmouth, MA, United States - SSM-Form-2O | ecosystem: Environmental > Aquatic > Marine > Wetlands > Sediment ...
GTCAGCTTCTCTGCTCGCTCGACCGGGTCGCTGCGTTTCGAGGTGACCGGGGTCCGGGCCGGGACCGGGAACGTGGGGCTGGCCGAGATCGAGGTGTACGGCACTCCCGCCCCACCAGGGACCACCGCGGGAGGGGGCGGCACCCCGACTGAGACCGATGTCTGGGATGCGCTGGCGCTCTGCGAATCTGGGGGGAACTGGTCAATCAACACCGGCAACGGCTTCTATGGTGGCCTGCAGTTCTCGTCCTCGACGTGGCTGGCCTATGGCGGGGGCGCGTATGCCCCGAGGGCGGATCTAGCCTCGAAGCAGGAGCAGATTCTCGTAGCGACGCGCCTAAGGGACGCGACCGGAGGGTACGGAGCTTGGCCGGAATGCTCGAGAAGGCTCGGTCTCGATTCCGGCGCGATCTAGCTGTCTGGCGCGGCGAGTGCGGTGCTTCCCACGGGTTCGTACCGGATCGGCATGCCGCACCTGGGGTACTCCGGACACTATGGAGCTGACTACCCAGCCCCGGCGGGGACGCCGGTCGTCCCGCAGGCCGATGCTGTCGGTGACGTACCGGGCGAGCGCCACCTCGTGGTTGGCCGCTGGGCGAGGTCGGCCAGGTCTCGCAGCCGCTGAGCGAGGTCGGCGCAGGCCTCGCCGCGACCGTCGTGGCCGTGCTCGGCGAGCCACTGCTTCGCCGCCTGCTGGTACGCCAGCCCAGCCTGCTGCCACGTCTCGCGGCGGGCGATGGCCTCCCGGTGGGTGGCGGCCCGCTGCTCGGCGAGCCGGTCCGCTGCTGTGTTGCCGGGGTCTCGGAACGGCTTGCCCGCCTTTGGTGCCGCCTTCGCGGCGGCGGCGTCGTCGGCTTCGCGGGCGTGCCGGTCGTGGCGGTCGTGGTGGAGGTCGCGGGCACGCAGGACGGCCGTGCGGGCGGCCTGGTGCGCGGCCACCGCCTGTTCGGCGGGCTTCCGCAGCGCGTCCGGCAGCATCTCGGGGTCCAGGTGCAGCGTCTCGGGGTACAGCCGCCGGGTGGCCTGGTCGGTGGTGAGAGGGATCGTCATGCTCTGGTGCTCCGTTCTCGGTGGTAGGTGTTCAGGGGCGCGACGGGGGCGGCAGGGGCCGACCCGCTCGCCGGGGAGGTGCCCGTCCCGGTCGGCGGCGGCCATCTCGTCGGCAACCTGCGCGGCCTTGGCCGCGATGCTGTCGCGGCCAAGGCCGGTGCGGCGCTCCACGTCACCCATCGCGGCGTAGTCGTCGGCACGCCGACTGATCAGGTGACCTACTCGCTCCGCGTCGTCGCGCAGCGGCTCTCTGTTTCGACTCATGACGCTCTCCTCACTGTGTCTTGGGTGCGGGCACGTCACGACGCCCACCCAATGTCAGTCGCGGTGTGCCTCGACGTGGTGGCGGGCTGGTCGGCACCCGGTTCTGACGTATTGGGGGATAGGTACGCGCCGAGGCCTACGCCTCTCGGCAGGCCCAGCGCGGTCCTCAGTTCGGCCTGCGTGACGCACTTGGCGGGCACGCGGTGAACGTGGAGGCCGAGGCGGCGTACCAGCCGCTCCACCTGGTCGTACGACCGCTCGAACCCGGCTTGTAGATCGGCGTAGTCGAGCAGCGGCTCGACTGATTCGGGAGGGAGGTTCACTTGCATGAGTCCGACCAGTTCCCTTTCGTGTTCGCCCTGTACGGCGGGCGTCGCCGGGGCCGGTCGTCCTCCTTCGTGCAGTAGCCATTCTGCTATGACTTGCACCCATGTAACTCGTTGTCCCCAGGGCGCTGACCTGGTCTTTCACCCCGACGCGTCTATCCTCTAAGTGCAGACTCAGAACAGGGAGTGCCAGCATGGGAGTCGTGAGGGAACCACGGGAACTGACCGTCGCCAGAGCCGCACTCGCGAGGGCGTCGAAAGCTCACGGCGGCGACGACACCCACCCCGACATAGTGGCCGCACGGAGCGCCTACGCGCTGGAACAGTGCCGGGCGCAACTGGCGAGCATCGTGGATCGCGCCGATGATCTGGCGCGGCAGGACGCGCAGACACTCGCCCGCGAACTACGCGAAGTCGCGAAGGACATTCGCGCCCGCTAAGCCTCAATCCACCGAGGTGAGCGTTTGAGCATCGGCTGCTGATCCGTCTGTCTCACCGGGGCTGTCTGGTCTGCGTGGGCGTGCGTGTCCTGCCGGTCGGGTCCGGCTTCTCCAGGGGTCCTCGGGTCGCGGGGTCAGGGGTCTGCCTGGTCAGATGGTCATGGTGAACAGGCCCTGCTGGGCGCCGGTGGCGAGCTTGTCTCGGTTGCGTTCAGGCACCCTGCGCACCAGCAGCCGCGGCCCGCGACGGCGTTGCGGCCGTGGGAGGTGAACGCCAGGTACGGCGTCTCGGCGACCTCGGCCGCCGACACCAGCTCCCCGGTGTCGGGGTCGAGGACGGCCTGCGGGTAGGCGATCCGGGTCCAGGCGGTCTCGTCGATGCCGGCGATGGCGCGGCGCACCGCGCTGTCCAGGCGCGCCCCGACCGACACCTGGACCCCCGCCTGCAGCGCGGCGCTGACGAACCCGTGCTGGTAGTAGGCGGAGTTCGCGCGCACCAGGATGTCCCCAGTGACGCCGGCGCGCCGCGCGGTGCGGAGGGTGTCGCGCACGAGCCGGACAGCGCCGTGCGCCGAGGACGCCGCCCCGCGGCGCAGCCTCGCGGCGGCGATCACCGGCGCCGCCGATGACGTGCTGAGGGTGGCCAGCTGCGCGTTGAGTCCTCTGATGCGGGTGTAGCCGTGCTGCGCGCCCTGCTTGCCTTCGCCGTAGACAGCCTTGACCGTGTCGTCGACATCGAGGAACACCGGCCCGTCCGAGCCGGCCAGCAGCCCCGGCACGGCGCAGGAGAGGTTGGCCAGCAGCCGGGCGGCGACCGCGTCGAGCTGGCGCACGTGCCCGAAGGTGAACGCGCGCAGGAACACCCCGACCGTCGACGGCGCCCGCACCCCACCGAACAGGTGGCCCATGCCGCCGTGGCGCAGCAGATCCAGGTCATCGATGCTGTCCGCACCGGCCAGCATCCCGCCCACCACCGTCGCCAGCTTCACCCCCGCGGTGCCGGCCGAGCCCGGCACGCTCAGCCACTCGTCGCCCAGCCGGCTCAGCCCGGCTCGTTCGACCAAGGCCAGCGCCGGCACCAACCCGGCGGAGCCGACCAGATTCGGCTCGTCGAACACCGCCGACAACGCCGCAGGAGTGTGGGAGAGTTGCATCTCGGAGATGCCCCTTCTTGGCAGGCGAACCGGACCCTAGACAAGTCCCATTCTTCCTGCTCAGAGGGGCATTTCCACGCTCACCACACCGCGCCCGAGACCCTCACCACGGTGGATTGAGGCTTAAGCCGCACGAGGCTGCGGTGGTGGAGAGACTTCGCGACGCCCGTTCGCAGGAGCGAACGGGCGTGTACGGGCGGGGGGCATGGGAACGAATACGGCTCTGACCTGGACGGATAGGGCTAGACAGAACCCTCGGGGCTTATGACCCCACGAATGCCAACGGACCACAACCGTCACAGTCGACGTCCCGGGGTCAGAGCAGGCGCACGACGTCGCTGCTGGCGAACAGCCCTCCCGGGTCCACGCCGATGCGCTGGTAGACCCACTCGGGGACACTGATGTCGGCCAGGCTCAGCGCGCCCACGAATGGGCGGCCCGCCTCCGTGAGCAGGCCGGGCTTGGGCAATGCCAGCGTGACCGTGTGGGTGGCCCGCACTGCTGCTCCTGGGGGCACGCCGGTGTCGGGGTCCAACCCCGACGGCAGGTCCAGCGACACGACCGGGATGCCACGTCGCAGAGCGCCACTCGCGGCCTCGACAAGGTCGAGCGCGGGGCCGGTCGGGGCGCCGGCCAGGCTGTAGCCGAGAACAGCGTCGAGCACGACGTCGGTGCCGTCCAGGTCTGCCGGTCCGGGAGGGCCGGCCAGCACGTGCACGCCGGAGGCCTCCGCAGCGTCCCTCTGCTGGGCCGGGACGCCGTTCAGGTCGCTGCGGCTCAGCCAGGCCACGACGCGGGCGCCCCAGCAGGCCAGCCGCCGGGCGGCGACCAGTCCGCCGCCACCGTTGCCACCGGAGCCGGCGAGCACGACCACGCGAAGGCGCCGGGCGGACCCGCCCCCCTCCTGCATGGCGACGCGAGCCAGCGCGCGGCCGGCGTTCTCCATCATCTGGGTGAGCGTGATGCCGGCCTCGTCGATCATCAGGCGGTCGACCTCGCGCATCTGACCGGCCGTGACCACAGGCAGGCGGTCGGGCCCGTCCGACACACCTGGCGTGACAGTCATGGCGTCAAGCAGACCATGGATCGGCTCCGCCTACCCTGTGGACCCATGCCTGCGTACGAGTTCCGCTGCCGCGCCTGCGGCACGACGTTCACCGAGCAGCGTCCGATGATCGCCTCGGGCGACCCGGCCACCTGCCCAGCCGGGCACGACGACACGGTGCGGCTGCTCTCGATGGCCGGCGCGTTGCTCTCCTCACGCGACTCCGGTGCCGGCCCGTCGCCAGGGCCGGGCGGCTCAGCCGGGCCGGCTGCCGGGCCTGCCGGAGGCGGGTGCTGCGGCGGAGGCTGCTGCAGCTAGACCCCAGCCGGACGGGTACCCGCCATACCCACGCCAGGTGCCCGATAACAGCTGCGCACGGCGCGTGAGCAGGGCACGCACCGTGCGGGGCTCACCCCGAGATGCTCGCCATCGAGTCGAGGTGGTGGCGCATCTGCAGGGCGGCCGCGGCGCCCTCGCCGACCGCCGAGGCGAGCTGCTTGGTCGACCCGGCCCGCACGTCGCCTGCAGCGAACACACCAGGAAGTGACGTCTCGAACACGCGGTCGGTGGTGATGAACCCCCGCTCGTCGCGGGCCACCGCGTCGCCCAGCCAGCCGCTGTTCGGGTCGAGCCCGACGAACACGAACGCGCCGGCTGCGGCCTGGTCGACCTCGTCGCCGGTGGACCGGTCGCGAAGCCGGGCACCGGCGAAGCGCCCCTCGTCGTCCGCGGTGAAGGCGGTCACCTCAGTGCCGGTCCGTACGGACATCTTGGGGTGGGCGCGCACCTTGTCCTGCAGCAGCCGGCTTCCGGCCAGGTCGTCGGCGTACTCGACCACGGTGACGTGGTCGGCGAACTGGGTGAGGAACAGCCCCTCCTCCAGACCGCTGTTGCCGCCGCCGACGACGAGCACCTCGTCCGACCCGGCGTAGAACGGTCCGTCGCAGGTGGCGCAGAAGTGCACGCCAGCACCGATCAGGTCGTCCTCGCCGTCCGCGCCGGTGCGCCGGTAGGTCGAGCCGGTCGCGACCAGCACCGCCCCGGCACGTAGCCGCTGCCCCGTGGACAGGCTGACGGTGACGCGGCCCTCCTCGGCGGACACCGACTCGGTCTCCACGGCCTGCAGGAGCTCGACGCCGTACCGCTTGGCCTGCGCGACCATCCGATCGGCGAGCTCTGCGCCGGCGACGCCTTCGGGAAAGCCCGGGTAGTTGTCCAGGCGTTCGGTGACCCCGGCCTGCCCGCCGAGGGCCGAGCGATCGACGACCAGGGTGCGCAGGTTCTCCCGCGCCGTGTAGATGGAGGCCGTCAGGCCGGTCGGACCGCCGCCGACGATGACGACGTCGTAGGTGTCGGCCACTGCCTCGCGCGGCAGTCCCAGCGCGTCGGCGAGCTCGGCGTTGCTGGGCTCGGCGACGTGGCTGCCGTCAGCGAAGACGATCGTCGGGATGATGCGCTTGCCGTCGTTGCGACGCTCCACCTCGACCGTGGCCTCGGGTGTGGCTTCCAGGTCGACGTAGGTGAACGCAACGCGCTGCTCGCTCAGAAACCGCTTGGAGCGACGGCAGTCCGGGCACCAGTCCGCGCCGTAGAGAACGATGTCACCCGTGGTGCGGTCGGTGGGAGTCTCACTCATGGCCGGGGAACCGTCGCCGTCCCGATCGGATTCCCTGCCGCTATGGCTGAGGTTGCTCCACCAGGCTCGCCACCGCCTCCGCCACCGGGGTGCGGCCGCCCACCAGGTCGAAAGCGGTGCGGGCGGTGCCCGGCTCGGCCAGGCAGGCCACCACGACGGCGGCCAGATCCTCGCGGGGCACCGTGCCACCGGTGAGGTTCTGGCCGACGTAGACCTGGCCCGTGCCGATGTCGTTGGTGAATCCACCGGGGCGCACGACGGTCCAGCCGAGGGCGGTCACGGCCAGCGAGGCGTCGGCGACGCTCTTGGCCTCGAGGACGTTGCGCATGAACTCGGGGCCCTCCTCCGCTCGGTCGGCGTACATCGACGACACCTGCACCCAGCGGGCCACGCCGGCAGCGTCGGCAGCCTGCTGGGCCGCGACACACGCTTCGGCGTCCACAGCATGCGGGTCGCCACCGAAGCCTGCTCCGGCCGTCCAGACGACGGCGTCGGCCCCGTCGAGCAGTCGGCGCCACTCGGTCGGCGCCAGCTGTGTGAGGTCGGCGAGCTCAGCCGAGGCGCCCTGCTCCTCGAGTGCATGAGCCTGCTCGGGACGACGGACGACTCCCAGCACGTCGTGTCCCACTGCGACCAGACTCGCCACCACCAGTCGTCCGGTCTGACCGGCCGCCCCTGTCACCACTGTGCGCATACGCCGACCGTAGCCCGGTGCGACTGCCCCGCCGTCGAGCGGCCCGGGACTGGTGTCGCGACGGTGTCGGGATCGCGGGAATGCGTCCCCCTGGCCCTTTGTTGTCGAGTCAACTACTCTGCACCCAGGAGGTGCTCCCATGCCCGCTGTCACCGTCGACGACATCCTCACCGTCCCCGCCGTCGCCTCGCCTGCCGCGTCCGAGAGCCAGGACCGCAGCCTGCTGTCGCTGACCACCGCTCCGTCCGGCTTCGAGGGCGAGGGCTTCCCTGTCCGGCGCGCGTTCGCCGGTGTCGACCTGCGCATGCTCGACCCTTTCATCCACATGGACCAGATGGGTGAGGTCGAGTACGCCCCGGGCGAGCCGAAGGGCACGCCGTGGCACCCGCACCGCGGCTTCGAGACCGTCACGTACATGCTCGACGGCCTGCTGCGCCACCAGGACAGCCACGGCGGTGGCGGACTCATCACCGACGGCGACACCCAGTGGATGACGGCAGGTAGCGGGCTGCTGCACATCGAGACCCCACCCGAGCACGTGGTGATGAGCGGCGGGCTGTTCCACGGGTTCCAGCTGTGGGTCAACCTGCCGCGGGCCAAGAAGTGGGAGGCGCCGCGCTACCAGGACATCAAGGCGCGCAACGTGGCCCTCGTGCGCTCGCCGGACGGCGGGACGCTGATGCGCGTGATCGCCGGCTCGGTCGGTGGTCACCACGGTCCCGGGGTCACCCACACGCCGATCGCGCTCGTCCACGCCACCCTCTCGCCGGGTGCGGAGCTGAGGGTGCCGTGGCGGCGTGACTTCAACGCCCTCGTGTACGCGCTGGCCGGCAAGGGGTCGGTGACGACGGCCGGACGGCCCATCACGATGGGACAGCTCGCCGTGCTGGGCTCCGGCGACACGGTCACCGTCCGGGCCGATGCGACGCAGGAGTCGCGCAGCCCGAACCTCGACGTGCTGATCCTGGGCGGCGAGCCGATCCGCGAACCGGTGGCCGCCTACGGCCCGTTCGTCATGAACACCCGTGCAGAGCTCGTACAGGCCTTCGAGGACTTCCAGGCGGGCAAGCTGGGCACGATCCCAGCGGAGCCCCACCCCGGTCACGACGTGCTGTGAGCAACCTGGAGACGCGTCCGGCAGAGACGGCGTGCGGCGGGGCATCCGTCGCGGACTCACCCGAGCTGCTGACTCCGCGAGAGGTACCCCTGGGTGGTCCACGGGCGATGACCGTGCGGCGCACGTTGCCGCACCGCGAGCGCCGGATGGTCGGCGCGTGGTGCTTCGTCGACCACTACGGCCCGCACGACCTGGCGACGTCGCCGCCGATGGACGTGCCGCCGCACCCGCACACCGGGCTGCAGACAGTGTCGTGGCTGCTCGAGGGCGAGGTGCTGCACCGGGACTCGCTGGGCTCGCATCAGATGATCGCGCCCGGACAGCTCAACCTCATGACGGCCGGCCACGGCATCGCGCACTCCGAGGAGACGCCCGCGCCGGAGCAGCGCACGACCCAGGCGCTGTCGGGCGTGCAGCTGTGGGTGGCGTTGCCAGAGGCCAGCCGCTCGGTGGAGCCGCACTTCGAGCACCACGCCGACCTGCCGGTGCTCGTCAGCGGTGGACTTCGGGCCCAGGTGGTCATGGGTTCGGTCGACGGCGCCACGTCGGACGCCACCGCCTACTCGCCGCTGATGGGGGCGGACGTGACGGTGGACGCGGGCTCGAGTGGGCTGCTGCCGCTCGAGCCATCCTTCGAGCACGCCGTGCTGGCGATGGACGGCGACGTGTCCGTCGACGGACGCCGCGTGGGCTTCGGGGAGGCGCTCTACCTGCCACCTGGCCTTCGTCACGTCTCGCTGGAGGCTGAGGGCCCGGCTCGCGCCCTGCTCATCGGCGGTGAACCGTTCGACGAGCACATCGTGATGTGGTGGAACTTCGTCGGCACCGACCACGACGAGATCGTCGATGCCCGGGAGGCGTGGGAGGCCCAGGACATCCGCTTCGGAACCGTCGACGGCTACGACGGCCCGTGGCTGCACGCGCCGTCCCTGCCGAACTCACGACTCAAGGCACGCGGCCGCACGCGCTCCCCGTCGCGGTAGCGGGCATAGGGCGAGAGCGCTTATACCCCCTGGGGTATTCTGGTGTCGTGATGTCCTCGATGGGTGACGCCGCAACCGCGCTGCGCGCCTGGCCGACCCGACGCTGGGCCGTCGCAGGACTCGCGGCCCTGCTCACCATGCTCGTGATCGGCCTGCCGACGGACGTCGTCCCGAACCCCGTGTTCGGGCGGTCGATCGAGGTCACCTGGTGGTCGTACCCGGCCCTCGTCGTGAGCGCGCTGCTCGGCGGACTGCTCGTCGCGACCTACATCCGCACCGGTTCCCCCGAGACGTCGGGGACGGAGTCGTTGGACCGGCCCGGCCGGCTGGGCAGCGTCGGCGGGTTTCTCGCCTACCTCGCGGTGGGCTGCCCGGTCTGCAACAAGCTGGTGCTGCTGGCGCTCGGGACGACCGGGGCGATGCAGTGGTTCGCCCCGGTGCAGCCGGTGCTGGCCGTCGGGGGTGCCGTCCTGCTCGCGTGGGCCCTGCACGTGCGCCTGCGCGGCGAGGTGTCCTGCCCCGTCCCGGCCGCGGGCTAGCGGTCCGCTACGCAGGAGGTGCGTCCGGGCGGCTCGATCGTCGCGTCGTCACTGCTGCTGACGGGCGATCAGTGCGCCCGCGCTGTCGCACCGCGACGATCAATGCGGGTTCGGTGGTGCGCACGGGCCATCTCCGCGGACCTGCTGTCCAATAACGGCGATCAGTGCCGCTGCGGTGTGGGACGAGAGCGATCTCCGCCTGGTAGGTGTCGTCCTGGGGATGATCCACGCGCCCCAGGTGCTGCTATAGCGACAGCAGAGCGGCGTGGATGTCGGGGCAGCGCCGGGGCCGCTGGCCTACGTCCGGGCGAACGACTCGATGTCCTCGGCGAAATGCGCCTGGACGGCCGCCGTCACCGTCGGGGTCACCTGAGCCAAGGCGGCCAGGTAGTCGTCGGTGGACGCGCCCCGCTCGTCGGTCTCCTGCCCTTGGACCACCTCGCGCTCGAACGCCGTCTGCGCTGCGACCCTGGCTGCGTACTCGATGTCGGCCGGGGTGAACCCGCCGGTGGCCGCAGCGAGAGCGCGCGGGTCGACGGCGATGCGGGTGACCCAGGCCCTTTCCCCAGCGATCGTCGCAAGGGCCGCGCCGATGACCACCCCGCTCGAGACGGCGACCACGGCCGGCTCATGCGTGCGCAGCGCGCCGATGCACTCGGCCACCGTGAACACCGACGCCTGTCCCAGCGCGGACGTCGACTCCCACAGGTGCACCACCGACTCGAGGTCGTCGTCTTGGTAGTCCCGCGTCAGCCACCGCGCCACGGCCGCGGCGCTACGCCACCACCCACCCTCCGGGTGGTTCGCTACCTGGGCCGTCCTCCAGGGAGTCGGCGAAGGCCAGCACCGCCTCGTACTCGGCTCTGGTCCAGCCCTCGGCCGGGTCGGGCTGCACGAGAAGCGTGGGGATGCCCGAGGAGTCCCGCTCGGCCGCCCACTCGTAGATGGCCGGCTCGAGGTCGTCGTCGATCCACACGGCGGGACGATCGCCAACGGTGGCGACGACCCCGGGGAACTTGTAGCTGCCGATCCCCCAGCCCGTGCGCTGGGTGGTGGTGAACGACTGGTGGTCGTCGAACGGGATCCAGGGCCAGCTCGCGCCGTACCCGACGACGGGGGCGAGCCCGACGGGCGCGCGCCCCTGCCACATCGTCGCCCACACCATGTCGAAGCGTCGCCCCAGCACCTCGACCCAGTCGGCGTGCTCCTCACGCAGCAGCAGGTGGTACCCGTCGGCCCGGGCGGCTCGGAACCCCTCCGGCACCACCAGGTTTCCCGGGGCGAGCGGCAAGGACGAGTCGCGGCGCTCCCAGGCCCCGAACGCGTTGAGCACGCCGTCCACGTCCAGCAGCAGCAGCGGACGGGCGGTCACCCGCCCACCGTGCCACGTCCACGCCGCACCTGCCCCCGGCACGTCGCCTCGTGCCGACATGTCGCAGGCGCCCGAGATGTCGCAGGCCGCCGGCATGTGCCATCGTTCGGCGCGTGCGACTGCTGGCGGTGACCGACCTTCACTACCGGCTGCCGCTGTTCGACTGGCTGCTGTCGGCCGGCCCGGACGCCGACCTCGTCGCCCTGTCCGGTGACCTTCTCGACATCGTCACCCCGGTCCCGCACGAGACGCAGGCCGTGGTGGTCGGCACCTACCTGCGCCGGCTGGCCGAGCAGACGGCCGTCGCGGCCTGTTCGGGCAACCACGACCTGGACGGTCCGGGGCCACTCGGTGAGCAGCACGCGGGGTGGCTCACCCAGCTGGACGTCCCCGGGCTGACGGTGGACGGCACGAGCCTGGACACCGGCGACGTGCGCGTCACGGTCGCGCCCTGGTGGGACGGCCCGGCCGGCCGCGCGGCGGTCGAGAAGCAGCTGCGCGCCGCCGCCGCCGACCGCCCGGAGCGCTGGATCTGGCTCTACCACGCCCCGCCGGCCGGCACCCGGCTGTGCTTCGACGGCCGGCGGACGTTCCCCGACGAGGCGCTGACCGCCTGGGTCGACGAGCTCGCCCCGGACATCGTGCTGTGCGGGCACATCCACCAGGCCCCGTGGGTGGACGGCGGCGGCTGGTACGACCGGCTGGGCAGCACCGTCGTGATCAACCCGGGCAAGCAGATCGGCAAGGTGCCCCCGCACGTCTGGCTCGACACCGACACCGGACGCGCCACCTGGTCGGGCCTCGGCGAGACCGACAGCCTGCAGCTCTGGTAGCCCCAGCGGCGGCCACCGGCGGCGGAGCGGCCGCTGGTCGTCGGCTCAGCCCTCGGGGTCCCTGGCCGAACCGGGACGTGAGCGCGGCCGCTGACCGTAGGTAAGCGCCCCGAGCACCGTGTCGAGCATGCCCAGGTGTCCCTCGAGGTCGGAGTACTGCTGCTTGACGTCCACGAGGTACTGGGTCAGCGCGTCGACGCGGCCGGCCAGCACCCTGGCCACCTCGAGGGCGGCCTCGGGCTCCTGGGTGAGAAAGGTCCGGGGGGTCTCGGCCACCCGCATCACCGTGGCCGTCTCGCAGCGCACAGTGGCGGTCGCCGGGGTCTCCAGCAGCAGCGACATCTCGCCGAACATGGCGCCGGGGGTGTCGATGCGGGCAACCGGGATGTCGTCGCGCTCCACCACGACCGTCCCCTTGGCCAGCACGAACAGGCGGCCGACGTCGTCGCCCTCGGTGATCACGGTCTCGCCGGCGCCGAACGTGCGCTCCGGCAGTCCCGAGGAGTGGTCGAGCAGACTCACCCGAGCACCGTAGCGTGATGGGCTGTGCCCGCGAGCCCGATCGAGACCACCATCTCCACGCTGCTGGAGCAGCTCACCCTCAGCGAGAAGCTCACGATGCTCGACGGTGACACCGAGCTGTGGGCGGGCATGATCGACACCGTCCGGCGAGACGCCTACCACCGGCACCCCTGGCCGGCAGGTGTCGTGGACCGGCTCGGCATCAGGGGCCTGCACTTCGTCGACGGCCCGCGAGGCGTGGTGCTCGAGGGCGGCGCGACGACGTTCCCCGCCGCCATCGCCCGCGGGGCGACCTTCGACGTCGACCTCGAGCAGCGCATCGGCGACGCCATCGGACGCGAGGTGCGCTCCGTGGGGGCCAACCTGTTCGGCGGCATCTGCGTCAACTTGCTGCGGCACCCGGGCTGGGGCCGTGCGCAGGAGACCTACGGCGAGGATCCCACGCACGTCGCAGCCATGGGCGCCGCGGCGGTACGCGGCGTCCGCGAGCACGCCATCGCCTGCGTCAAGCACTTCGCGCTGAACTCCATCGACTCGGCGCGCTTTCGGGTGGACGTCCGCGTCTCCGACCGGGTGCTGCACGAGGTGTACCTGCCGCACTTCCGTGCCGCCGTCGAGGCCGGCGCGATGGCGGTGATGAGCGCCTACAACAGCGTCAACGGCGCCTGGTGCGGCCAGAACCGCATGCTGCTCACCGACGTGCTCAAGGTTCGCTGGGGCTTCACTGGCTTCGTGCTGACCGACTTCATCTTCGGTCTGCGTGAGCCCGCGGCCGCCATCAATGCCGGGCTCGACCTCGAGATGCCGTTCAGGTTTCTCAAGATGGCTCACCTGCCCACCGCCGTCGCATCCGGCGAGGTCAGCGGCGGTCGCATCGACGACGCCGTGACCCGCATGCTGCGTGCCCAGCTGGCTCTGCCGACGGACGAGGACGGCACCGCCTACCCGGCCGCGGTGCGAGGAAGCGCCGACCACCACGCTCTCGCCCGGGAGGCGTCCACGAAGTCGATCGTGCTGCTGGCCAACGACCCGGTCGACCACGCACCGGTGCTCCCGCTGCCCGAGCAGGCGAGCCTGGCCGTCATCGGGACGCTGGCGGACGAGCCGAACCTCGGCGACCACGGCTCGTCGGACACCCGGCCGACCGACGTCGTCACACCGCTGGCAGGGATCACCGGTGCGGCTACCGGGCCGGTCACGTACGCCACCGGCGCCGACCAGGACTACGCAGCGGCGCTGGCCGGTCAGGCCGATGCAGCGGTGGTCGTCGTCGGGCTGACGTGGCGCAACGAGGGCGAGCACATCGACGTGGGCGACATCGCCTGGGCCGTGCAGCGGGTACCGCCACCGCCCGCACTCACGCGGTCGCTCCCTGAGCGCCTGGTCAGGCGGGTGTGGCCGTCCGTCGCCCGCGGCCTCGCCGCAGCGTCCAGCCGTGCCCCGGCCGGGGGCGCCGCCGGAACGACCGAGGGATTCGAGGCCGGAGACCGCACCAACCTGCGGCTGAGCCCCACCGACGAGGCGCTCGTTCGTCGGGTCGCCGCCGCGAACCCGCGCACCGTCGTCGTCCTGATGGGGGGCGGGGCTATCGTCACCGAGAGCTGGCGGCACCACGTCCCCGCCATGCTGCTGCTCTGGTACCCCGGCCAGGAGGGCGGGCACGCACTGGCCGACGTGCTGTACGGCCGGGTCTCCCCGTCCGGACGCATGCCCTTCACCGTGCCCACCGAGCACGGGCACCTGCCACCGTTCAACCCTCGGGCGACGTCCATCACCTACGACCTCTGGCACGGATACCGGCGTCTCGCCCGCGACGGCCACCAGGCGGCGTTCGCCTTCGGGCATGGGCTGTCGTACTCCACGGTCACCGAGCACGCGCTGCGCGCCCGTGCCCATCGAGGCGGCGTGACGTGCACGGTCGAGGTCAGCAACGACGGTGAGAGGGACACCGACCACGTGGTCTGCGTGTACGTCGAGCCTCCGGGCGAGGCGGTGGAGCGGCCTGTGCGGACGCTCGCCGGCTTCGCTCGCGTCCACGTGCGCACCGGCGAGCGCGTCACCGCCACCGTGCGGGTTCCCTGGCGCACGCTGGCCTACGTCGACGAGACCTCGACCGAGTTCGTCGTCGAGGCGGGGCCGCACCGCTTCGTCACCGCCCCGGATGCCTTGGCCCCGGCCACCACGGCAGCGATCGTCAACCTCAGCGCCCGGGTGCTCGGGCCATGAGCGGGCCGTTGCAGCGCCTGGCCGCAGCGCCGGCGCGGATGGCCGACCGTGTGCGCACCACCTTGCACCCGGAGGGGTTCCACGGTGCGCACGAGCGGGCCGGCTTCTTCGAGGGCTGGTACGTCAAGCTCGTCAGTGCCGACCAGCGGCACCGGCTGGCGGTGATCCCCGGCGTCTTCCTGGGCCTGGACGGTGGCGACGAGGCTTTCATCCAGGTGCTCGACGGAGCCACCGGCCACGCGGACTACGTGCCCTTCGATCGGACGGACTTCCACGCCCGCCCCGACAGCTTCGACGTCACGGTCGGGGCGAGCCGGTTCACCGGCGACGGCATGACGCTGCGGCTGCCCCAGATCGGGGTGGACGCCGACGTGAGCTTCACCCAGCCGCTGCACCCCTGGCCGGTGACGCTGCGCTCCCCCGGGATCATGGGCTGGTACGGCTGGGTGCCGTTCATGGAGTGCTACCACGGCGTCGTCTCGTTCGACCACGACCTGTCCGGCACGGTGCGCCGCGGC
>Ga0272442_10006960_pt1 | contig 14717 bp, 14 predicted proteins | sample SSMForm2O_FD_200262 | JGI IMG/M metagenome (GOLD analysis project Ga0272442, IMG submission 200262) | Marine sediment archaeal communities from Little Sippewissett salt marsh, Falmouth, MA, United States - SSM-Form-2O | ecosystem: Environmental > Aquatic > Marine > Wetlands > Sediment ...
AATGTGGCCCCGATCACGACAAGACCTTCGAGATAGGGGTATCTGCCGGCAGCATATTTTCTGAGAAGGGGCGTGGGAAAAACAAGAAGGAAGCGGAACAGGATGCCGCCCGGGCGGCACTTGAAACACTGGAACGCGCCACAGGACGGGAGAGGTGAAACCACTCATCATACCCATATTCGTCATATACAAGGGGTGTCCCCACCGGTGTCTCTACTGTAACGAGAGAATCACCGCCGGCGCCTACCCTGACAGCATTACTGAAGAACACGTTCGGCATACCGTCGACGGCCATCTAAAAACGGCAGCACCGGGGAGGGACCGGAGAGAAATTGCCTTCTATGGCGGCAATTTTACCGGTATGGACCCAGACTATCAGAGAAAACTCCTGAGACTCGCCCGCTCCTATGTAGAAGACGGCCTCGTCCAGTCCATCAGGATATCGACACGACCCGATTACATTGATGAGGCCCGCACCGAGTTGCTGAGAAACTACGGCGTCACGACGGTGGAAATCGGTGCCCAATCAATGGTGGATGATGTGCTCAGGCGCTCGCAACGGGGACACACCGCCGATGACGTGAGAAGATCTGTCAGACTCCTGAAGGAGTCAGGCTTTGAAACGGGGATACACCTTATGGCGGGACTTCCCGGCGATACGAGGAGGGGATTCATGTACACCATCGAGGAAACAGTGAAGATGAAACCGCATACCGTTCGCATTCACCCCACGCTCGTGTTAAAAGATACCGAGTTGGAAGAGATCTTTCTGAGAGGTACCTATCGCCCACTATCGCTGGATGAAGCGGTCCGCCTCTGCAGGGATGCCTGTATTCGCCTGAGGAGTGCCGATATTTCCGTCATACGGCTCGGGCTCCATATTTCCGAGGAGATGGGGACAGAGGGATCTGTCGTGGCGGGACCCATACACCCGGCCTTCGGGACCCTTGTGGAGGCATCACTGTTCCTCAGAATGGCATCACAGCTACTGGACGAGGCACACAGACCGGAGGGACCAATCACCTTCTCGGTATCATCCCGAGATGTGTCCTGCATCCGCGGATTGAGAAACAGTAACCTGTCGATATTGAGAGACCGATTTTGCCTGCCGGACATCCGAATTGTGCAGGATCCCCTGCAGGCACGAGAGACACTCATACTGACGGTACCGGGAAAAACCTATACAACAGACGTGAAATCATGTAGCCTTGAAGCGTAACGGCGTCACGGAGGGGCCTCGATCATCGGCCCGAAGGGATTTCACATGCAGTCACGAGGAGTACACCGTGTTTAAATCCGGATTTATCGGGATACTGGGGAGACCCAATGTGGGAAAATCGACCCTCCTCAATGAAATAATCGGCGAAAAGATCGCCATCGCCACGCACAAGCCGCAGACGACGAGAAACCGGATCACAGGGATCAAAAACACCGACGAGGGTCAATTCATCTTTCTCGATACACCGGGCATACACCATACGCGGTCACCACTAAACCGACGCATGGTGGCAACGTCCATGAGCACCATGGGAGAGGTTGACCTCATTCTCTTCCTGACAGAGGCCGGCTCGGAACTGAACGATGACGATCACCTGATTATCAAGACGTTAAAAGAACAGTCAGTCCCCGTCATTCTCGCCATAAACAAGATAGATCTCATCGATAAAGATGCACTCCTTGTCCTGATGGACCGGATGAGTCGCCTCTATAGCTTTGCCGACATCGTCCCCCTTTCCGCCCTCAGGGGATTCAATGTGGACAGGCTGCTCGATGTTATCGGCACTAAACTCCCCGAAGGACCGCGCTATTTCCCCGACGACATGATCACCGAATCGTCAGAACGGTTCCTGGCGGCCGAAATAATCAGGGAAAAAATTACCCTCATGACGAGCCAGGAGATCCCCTATGCGTCGGCGGTGGTCGTCGATTCCTTTCAGGAAGATGAACGGAAAAATCTGATTCGTCTGCAGGCAACGATACATGTAGAAAAAGACTCACAAAAAGGTATTATCATCGGAGCCAGGGGAAGCATGCTGAAACGGATCGGCACCCAGGCACGGCTGGAGATGGAACGGTTCTTTGCGGCACGGATATACCTGGAACTCTTCGTCAAGGTGAAGAAGGCCTGGACGAGAGACGCACGGATGCTTGAGGAATTCGGATACCAGAAGCGGTAGGAGCCCGGTAGAGTGAAACCAATTATCGCGATTATTGGAAGACCCAATGTAGGGAAGTCGACACTCTTCAATCGTCTCGCCAGGCGAAAGAAGGTCATTGTCATCGATCAACCCGGCGCAACGAGGGATAGAAATTATGCCGATGCCTCATGGCAGGACAGAACCTTTACGATCATCGATACCGGGGGTTTTGAACCCGCCTCTTCAGACACCATGCTTACACAGATGCGCCGGCAGACGGAACTCGCCATCGAAGAGGCCGACGCCATTATATTTCTCATGGACGGCAAAGAGGGCCTCACCCCGGCAGATATCGATACCGCCGACATACTTCGAAAGACCAGAAAAAAGGTCATGTATACGATCAATAAGATAGACGGACCGAAACAGGAGATGCTCACCTTCGACTTCTATCGCCTGGGGATTGATCACATCCACAGTATTTCCGCCGAGCACGGTCTCGGTGTCGGTGACCTCATGGATGATGTGGTGGAAGACCTCCCCCCCGCTGCGGAAGAGGAAGGACCGGGCGGCAGGATACGGATAGCCGTCATCGGGAAACCGAATGTGGGGAAATCATCCCTCATCAACAGGATACTGGGGTACGACAGGACCATAGTGACGGCGATACCGGGGACAACCCGGGATTCCATCGACACACCCTTTACACTGCAGGGAAGAGACTACCTCCTCATTGACACGGCGGGGATCAGGCGAAAGAGCAGGATCAGTCTCACACTGGAGGCCTACAGTGTCGTCGAGGCGATCAAGACACTGAACCGGTGCGACATAGCCCTCCTTGTCATCGACGCCGCAGAAGGTGTCAGCGAGCAGGATACAAAAATAGCGGGACTTGCCTATGAACGGGGGGCGGCATGCATCATCGTATTGAACAAATGGGACCTCATTGAAAAAGACGACACCACTATCGGAAAACATATCGGACACATAAAAGACCGGTTCAAATACCTCGATTTCGCCCCCATCACATCGGTTTCGGCCCTGTCGGGGCAGCGGGTCGTCAAGATATTCGACATCATAGACAGGGTCCACGAACAGTATATCGGGCGGGTCCCCACATCCCGCCTCAACAGGCTCATTGCCGACGTAACGGCAAAGATGCCGCCGCCGCGCCACAGAAACAGGCCCAACAAGATCAGCTATGCGACACAGACCTCGGTGGCGCCTCCCACTTTTGTGTTTTTTGTGCGGGAACCGAAGGCGATACACTTTTCCTATGAGCGATACCTCGCCAACAGAATACGGGAAGAACTCAACTACGATCTCGTACCCCTTCGAATCTTTTTCAGAAAAAAGAACAGCTGACGGGAAACCCTTCCATGTGGGCTCTAACTCCTTAATAGCATGAAATTTATCGCTTGACTTGAAGGGGTAATAGCATTATAAAGCAAATTTCAGTGACAATTCCCCAACAAAATAAGGAGGAGAGGCATATTATGAAAAACAACGTTACGAAGCTTTTTGTTACCGCGGTATTCATGATCTCAGTCCTGACGATGGTTTCGGTACCCGCCATGGCTGCCGACACGATCAAACTCGGTGTCGCCGGCGCGCACAGTGGAGACCTTGCATCCTATGGTATCCCGTCTGTGAAGGCCGCCGAACTCGTGGTGAAGGACATCAATGCAGGAGGCGGCATTGACGGCAAGCAGGTCGAGTTATTTGTCGAAGACGATGTCTGTAAACCCGAAGTCGCTACCAACACGGCGACAAAACTGGTTTCTGAGGGTGTCAATGTCGTCATGGGACACATCTGCAGCGGTGCCACCAAGACCGCCCTGGGTATTTACAAAGACGCCAACATTATCTGCATGTCACCATCGGCAACGAATCCTCCTCTGACACAGAGCGGCGACTACCCCAACTTTTACCGAACCATCGCCTCCGATGACGCGCAGGCACAGCTGGAAGTCGATTACGCCCTCGATGTACTGAAGGTAAAGAAGATCGCCGTCCTCCACGACAAGGGCGACTACGGCAAGGGGCTCGCCGAATTCGCCAAGGGATTCATAGAAAAAGATCCCCGGGGGGAAGTGGTGCTCTATGAAGGAGTTACGCCGGGAGCCGTCGACTATTCGGCCGTCGTGCAGAAAGTCAGACGATCAAAGGCAGAGGCCGTCATATTCGGGGGATATCATCCGGAGGCATCAAAGATAATCATGCAGATGCGAAAGAAACGGATGAAGACCCTCTTTATCTCCGATGACGGCGTCAAGGATGACACCTTTATCAAGGTAGCGGGCAAGTATGCCGAGGGCGTATACGCCACGGGTCCCAAAGATACCTCCAGTAATCCCATGGCCATCGCCGCGACCAAGGCACACCAGAAGGAATACGGTGCCGATCCCGGTGCCTTCTTCCTGAACGCCTACGCGGCCACCCTGGCCCTGCTCACTGCCATCGATAATGCAAACTCTACCGATTATGCGGCCATCGAAACGGCTCTGAAGACAAAATATGTGGAAACCCCCCTGGGAAAGATCAAGTTTGACGACAAGGGCGATGCCATCGGCATTGGATTCTCCATATATCAGGTACAGAATGGCGTCTACGTAGAAGTCAAATAGCAGTCACAGAGGCTGATTTTGTTTGTTGGTTGGAAACTGTCAGGGACAGGTCGTTGCAGACTGTCCCTGAACTATTGATAATTTGCTGTTATCCTCGAGATATCCTCCCATACAGGGCTGTGGGTAATAAGCGAAAAGAGTGAAAAATGGATTATTTTCTTGAGTTGTTCCTGGGCGGACTCACACGCGGCAGTATTTATGCCCTCATTGCCCTCGGATACACCATGGTCTACGGCATCATCGAACTGATCAACTTTGCCCATGGTGAAATCTACATGATCGGTGCCTTCACCGCATTGATTGTCATCTCGGTACTCACCATGATGGGCATGAACGCCATTGCCATACTCGTCATTGCGGGGGTAATAGCCGTGATCTATTCGTCAGCCTACGGATACACCGTTGAAAAGATTGCCTATAAACCGCTCAGGAATGCACCACGATTGTCCGCCCTCATCAGCGCCATCGGGATGTCTCTCTTTCTTCAGAATTACGTGCTGCTGGCCCAGACATCGGATTTCCTTCCCTTCCCCAACCTGATACCCGATTTTGCATTCATGGAACCCATTGCCCACATCATCGGGTCAACGGACCTTGTCATCCTCATAACAACGACCATCGTCATGATCCTTCTCACCTTCCTGATCAAATTTACGCGGATCGGGAAGGCCATGCGGGCGACATCGCAGGACAAGACGATGGCCATGCTGACCGGTGTCGACGTCAACCGGGTTATCTCCGTTACCTTCATCGTCGGGTCCGCCACGGCGGCAATTGGGGGGGTTCTCATCGCCTCCCACATAGGCATGATCAACTTCTACATCGGTTTCATCGCGGGCATCAAGGCATTCGTGGCGGCGGTGCTGGGCGGCATCGGCAGTATTCCCGGCGCCGTCCTGGGGAGTTTCGTCCTCGGGTGGACGGAGAGTTTTGCAACGGGATATGTATCGAGCGATTATGAAGACGTCTTTGCCTTTATCTTTCTTGTATGTATCCTGATTTTCAGACCCGCCGGCATACTGGGTCGTTCCGAGAGGCATGAGATCTAGAGGGTATTGGAAACAGGGAAGGTCGATACATGTTTTTAAATCTGAATCAAATTAAAAAATCCTTTTTCGTCTCGCTCTGGTTCATGTTTCTGACATTTCCCATCATGGTAATCCGTGTCAATCCCATTGAAAAGATCATCGAGTGGCGATGGAATAATCTTCTGCTCGTCGGTGTGGGATCGTTCCTCATTTCCATCCTGTGGAACTACATGATGCAGCGGAGGGACTACGGAACCAAGGTATCGGAATCGGGGATGGAAAAGGTCCCCGGTATGCATCGGCTCCTGCACGACAAGCGGATCTATGTCCCCGTCCTCTCTGTTGTGGGAGTCATTACCCTTATCTTTCCCCTGGTCTTTTCCATGTACCAGACAAACATTCTCATAACGGCACTGATATATGTCATGCTGGGACTGGGACTCAATATAGTGGTCGGTCTTGCCGGCCTGCTGGATCTGGGATACGTTGCCTTCTATGCCGTCGGGGCCTATACCTATGCCCTGCTGAATTATCATTTCGGGTTGACCTTCTGGATGGTCCTTCCCATCGGCGCGGCACTGGGGGCACTCTTCGGCATCCTTCTTGGCTTCCCGGTACTTCGACTGCGGGGCGATTATCTCGCCATCGTGACGCTCGGCTTTGGGGAGATCATACGTCTCATACTGGAAAACTGGAACGAGTTCTCCTTCGGTCCCAGCGGCATTGCACACATACCGAGGCCATCCTTTTTCGGGATGGACCTGTCCGTTTATACCGCCACGATATACATTTACTATATCATGATCGCGCTCTGTCTCTTTACCATCTTCGTCGTCAATCGACTCCAGGATTCCCGCATCGGCCGTGCCTGGATCGCACTGAGGGAGGATGAAACGGCCTGCCAGGCAATGGGCATCGACAAGGCACGGACGAAACTGACCGCCTTTGCCCTGGGAGCCACGTGGGCAGGGATGGGTGGTGTCCTTTTCGCAGCAAAGACAACCTTTGTGAACCCCGCAAGTTTTACCATCTGGGAATCGATCATCATACTGTGCATCGTCGTTCTCGGCGGTATGGGCTCCATCGTGGGTGTCATTTCGGGCGCCCTCGTACTGATACTGCTTCCCGAGTATCTCCGGGCCTTCTCCGAATATCGTATGCTTGCCTTCGGCATACTCCTCGTTGTCATGATGGTCTTTCGCCCCGGCGGAATCGTCAGTGACGTGAGACGCACATACCAATTCAAGGGATCGACCCGGACAAAGAGCTGACACCTATGGAACCGATACTGAAAGTACAGAACCTGAGTATGGATTTCGGAGGCCTGAGGGCACTGGACGGCGTAGATCTCGATGTCAGCCAGGGAGAGATTGTGGCACTCATCGGCCCCAACGGCGCGGGCAAGACTACCTTTTTTAACTGCATCACCGGCATATTTCCTCCCACCGAGGGGGATGTATTGATTACTCCGCCGGGAAAGAAGAAATCCAAGCGGCTCAACGGCGTCAAACCAAACAAGGTAACAGAAAAGGGACTGGCGCGAACCTTTCAGAATATCCGTCTCTTTGCCAATATGACGGTCCTTGAAAATGTCATGATCGGCCATCACTGTCGCATGCACAGCGGGATTCTGGGTGCCATCCTCAAGGGGACGTCCACCATCAGAGAGGAGGCATGGGTCGTCGAAAACAGCTACCTTATCCTGGAAAAGATCGGTCTCGCCGACGTGGTCAATGAATTCGCAAAGAATCTCCCCTATGGTGCCCAGCGGCGCCTCGAGATCGCCCGGGCCATGGCGACGGATCCCTTCCTCCTGCTTCTCGATGAACCGGCGGCGGGAATGAACCCCCACGAAACGGAAGAACTGGACGAACTGATACGGCAGATCAGAGAACAGGAAAAGATCTCCATTCTCCTCATCGAGCACGACATGAAACTGGTCATGAGCCTCTCCGACAGGATATTTGTCGTTGATTATGGAAGAAAAATAGCCCAGGGCACACCTGACGAAGTGAAGAACAACAGATCGGTGATCAAGGCCTATCTGGGAGAAGATATTGATGCTTAAACTGACAGACGTTGAGACATTCTATGGGAACATACAGGCCCTCAAGGGTGTGACACTGGAAATCTCGGAGAATGAAATTATTACCCTCATCGGTGCCAATGGCGCGGGAAAGACCACCACGCTGATGGCCGTATGCGGCGTCGTTCCCTCGCGGTCAGGTGAGATCCGCTTCATGGGTGACTCGATTGCCGGCATGCCCCCCGATAAGATCGTTGCACGGGGGATATGCCAGGTCCCGGAGGGGCGTCGTATTTTCCCCTATCTCACCGTCCTGGAAAATCTCGACATGGGGGCCTATCTTCGAAAGGACAGTGCCGAAATAAAGAAAGATATAGACTATGTGTTTCACCTCTTTCCCATCCTCGCCGAACGGCGGCATCAGGTCGGGGGGACACTGAGCGGCGGAGAACAGCAGATGCTGGCCATTTCGAGGGCGCTCATGGCCAGGCCGAGGCTCCTGCTGCTCGATGAACCCTCGCTGGGACTCGCCCCCCTGGTGGTCAAGCTGATCTTCGAGATCATCAAGAAGATAAACACCGAAAATAACACCACAATCTTTCTTGTCGAGCAGAATGCCAATCTGGCACTGCAGGTTGCGGACAGGGGCTACGTCATGGAAAACGGCCGTATTACCATTTCTGACTCCTCCAAGAATCTTCTTTCCAATGAGAAAGTGAGAAGTGCCTATCTCGGAGGGGTATAAGGACATGCTCCCACAGGACTTTCCAGCAGACATACCCCGGAAGAGTCTTGTATCATTCCCTGAATATCCGCAAAATCACTTGCCCCCTGCACCCTTTTCTGTATAAAGTAGAACTCCATAAACTGCAAAGGGGGAGACATGCGATACCCATATATCAGACTATTTGTCCTTCCACTGGTTTTTCTCATCCTGTCCGTACAGATATCACCTGCCGAGCAAAAGCCGACGGCGATCGGTATCGTCACCCCCCTGACCGGCGCCAATCAGATGTTTGGACAGTCGGTACACCGGGCAATCATGATTGCCCATGGCTTGAAACCGGCAGTGCTGGACCGGCCTGTGGAACTCCATTTTTTCGATACACAGAGTGATGATGACCTGACATCGCACGGGGCAGAATTGCTGATAAAAGAGCATAACGTTTCGGCGGTCATCGACGGATCACCCGGATCTGCCATGCTAGCGGGGAGCAGCATCGCCGGCAAGGAAAGGACCCCCTTACTGTATCCCTTCGTCACCACTCAGGCGTCGGGGAAAAACAATACGTATAGCTTCATCATCGGCCCCCTCGATTCGTCAGAGTCAAAGGCCGCGGCGCTCTTCGCCAACGAGATACTGGGGGCAGGCAGGGCGGCCGTAATGATTGATGTCTCACGGGATTACTCGCTCCGTCTTTCAAGCGTCTTTATGGAAACCTTTATCGGCCGGGGGGGTGCCATTGTCTCGGTTACTTACTGTCAGTCGAAGGACCGGACACTGTCCGAACAGATTACGTCAATCAGTGCAGCAAAACCTGATCTTCTCTATCTGGCCGATTATCCCCCTACGGTCGTACTGACATGTCAATCCCTGCTGGATGCAGAGCTCCGGATCTCCGTCATTGCATCCGTCAAGGCATCAACGAACGAATGGATGAAAGAGGGGAAAGATGCCGTGGAGGGACTCACCATACCCGGACATTTTGACCGCCAGGCGGTAACATCAGAGCGGGCACAGCGCTTTATCGAGGCATACGAGGAGGGAACGGAAGAAACGGTGACGGGCATCCAGGCGCTGGCCGCCGACGCATACTTTCTGCTGGCAGATGCCATTGAACGGGCCCAGTCGCCTGCGGGATACAAAATCAGAAAGGCCCTTACCGAGACAGAAAACTTCGATGCCCTGACGGGAAGAATCACTATTGATGCCAAGGGGAGGGTCATGAGAGACGTCGTTTTTCATCGTATAAAAGAGGGTAGCCTGGAGTATCTGACAAAGCTTATTCCCTGACAGAGACCGCTTTTTTTATTCGCCATCTCCTCCCACAGGTATGAGGTTCCTTTTTTCACTGAAGGTCTCGGGTGCGGCTTCCGCCCGCTTGGACATACGCATCTCCCCTTCCACCACGCACCCCTGTTCCATTGCGATGATGTCCGAAGATATATCCCCTCTTATTCTGCCCTTTCCCCGTATCTCGACGTGCCGTGCGGCTACGATGTCACCGTCCACTTCACCCTCGATAATCACATAGGGTGCCGTCACCCGGCCTCCCACCTTTCCAGTCTCTTCAATCCAGACGAGGCCGCCGACGTCGATCTCCCCTTCATATCTTCCCACGATACGGAGACTGTCATCCCCGGTAATGGAACCTGTGAATTGTGCTTCTAATGAAATTATGGATGGGGTGTTCCCAATACGATCTTCAAGTCTTTTCTTCTTCTTCATACTTCTAAACTGTATTTCCTTTCATTATACAAGCAGTATCTTGTCGAGGAACGCCTTCGTCCGCTCACTCTTGGGGTTCTTGAAGAAGCTGACATCGGTACCACGCTCGATTATCTTCCCCCGTTCCATGAAGATGATTTCGTCGGCCACTTCTCGCGCGAAACCCATTTCGTGCGTTACCACCACCATGGTCATACCCGACTTTGCCAGATCGATCATGACATCGAGCACCTCTTTGATCATCTCCGGATCGAGGGCCGACGTAGGCTCGTCAAAGAGCATGATTTCAGGTTCCATGGCGAGGGCACGTGCGATGGCGACACGCTGCTGCTGACCGCCGGAGAGATTTCCGGGAAACTTCTGTGCCTGTTCGGGGATACCGACCCGCTCCAGGAGTTCCAGGGCCTTTTTTTCCGCCGCTTCCTGAGAGATCTTCAGGACCTTTATGGGCGCAATGGTTATATTCTGCAGTATCTTCATATGCGGGTAGAGTTCGAAGCGCTGAAAGACCATGCCCATCTTCTGTCTCAGCTTTATGAGATTGGTAGAGGGATCATTGAGAGAGATCCCGTCAACGATGATGTCCCCCTCCTGAAATGGTTCCAGACCGTTGAGACATTTGCAGAGCATGCTTTTCCCGGCACCCGAGGGACCGCAGATGACCACCACCTGCCCCTTTTCGATCGTTTCACTCACATTCTCCAGAACCCTGAAGTTTCCAAACCATTTACTGACATTTTGTATCTCTATCATTTAGCGATCCCTTTCTTGGCTTCCAGTCTCTTGCTCAATTTGCTCATGGAGTAGCAGAAGATGAAATATACCACCCCAATGAAGGCATACAGTTCGAGACTCCTCATTTCCCGTGCATCGACGATACTGGCTGATCTCAGGAATTCCTTTACCCCTATGACATAGGCCAGAGACGTATCCTGGAACACGACGACGGCTTGGGTCAACAGTGACGGCACCATATTGCGCAGAGCCTGCGGTATGATGATATAGCGCATCGTCTGGCCATAGGTAAATCCCGTTGAATAGGCTGCCTGCATTTGTTCCTTCGATATGGATTGAATACCCGCCCGTATGATCTCCGCAAAGTATGATGCCTCAAAGATGACAAAGGCAACGCTGGCGGAAAAGAAGTCACCCATGGGCCTCCCTGCCAGCAGCGGTACAAGAAAGTAGAACCAGAATATGACCAGGAGGAGCGGAAGACTCCTGAAAAAATTGACGAACAGTGTGGCAGGATAATAGATTATCTTGTTCGAACTCAGCCGTGCCATCCCCACGAGTATGCCGAGGAGCAGTCCCCCCGTTATACCGATAACGGCAAGCTCGAAGGTGGTGAGTAACCCTTTCATAAGAAAGGGAAAATTATCGTAAATTACCTTCCAGTCAAATGTCCCCATACAGTACCTGCCTTATCTCCGTGTTATCAGTCCCGGCACGGCCAGTCTCTTTTCAACGAGACCCATAATCATCACGACGACCAGTGTAATAATCATATAGACGACACAGGCTCCGGTCGTGGCCTCTATACCGTGAAAGGTGTATGCCTCTATCTGCTGGCTCATGAAAGTCGTTTCCAGAACGGCCACTGTCATTGCCAATGAGGTGTTTTTGAATACCGTCAGACACTCCGTCGTAAGCGGTGGAATGACCAGCCGTATGGCATAGGGAATGATGACATACCGATAGGTCTGAAACTGTGTAAATCCCGTACTGAGAGCGGCATTGTACTGGTCGTCAGGTATAGATTGCATCCCCGCCCGAATATGTTCTGCCACACGGGACGATGTATACAGCGAGAGTCCAATGACAACGATCCAGAATTCCGAATTGGGGATCTCTCTGTAGAGATACATTTCCCACGAATGGGGCAATATTCGAGGGGCGGCAAAATACCAGAAGAACAGCTGTACCAGAAGCGGGATATCCCTGAACAATTCGGTATACCCGGTGGCAAAGAGACGAAAGGGTTTCCAGGGAGTCACCCTCAGTGTACCGATGAGTGTACCCAGAAAGAGCGCTATGAACCAGCATATAAGACCCAGCTGTATGGTCACCCAGATACCCTGAAGCATCCAGGAACCGTAGGGATCGGCCCACAGGATGGACCACTTGAAATCATAGGATAACATGTATCATTCCCCTCACACATAAAAAAGGGGGAGTCCGGTCATATGACCACACTGCCGGACTCCCCCTGACACACCTATGGATTAGGGCCAGGCCTGCAGTTTCATCAGGGTCCTTGCCTCATTGGTCATGGGATAGGGAACCACTCCCTTGGCACCAAACCATTTATAATAGAGTTTGTTGTACCGTCCGTCCTTAACCATCGCCACAATCTGGGCATTGATGAAATCACGGAAATTGGAATCGTTTTCCCGGACGATATAGGCATAAGGATCATAGGTGATCAGACCGCCTGCCAGTTCATAGTCCTTGGGATTGGGTGCCTTGGCCCTCAGCCCTGCAAGCAGAATTCCATCGGTGCAGTAGGCATCGACAACCCCTTTCGCCAGCGCCAGCATCCCCTGCGAATGCTCCTGATAGACGACAATATCGGCAGGGGGCTTGATCTTACCGGCGGCGTTGAGATCACGGATGGCCTTTTCATTGGTCGAGCCCTGAGCGGCTCCGACACGCTTGCCCGGGAGGCTCTTGTATCCGGTAATCCCACTCCCCTTCTTGACCAGCAACTGTGTTCCCGTGAGGAATATGGTCAGTGTGAAATCGACAGTATCCTCACGCGCGACGGTATGGGTGGAAGACCCGCAGACGATATGCAGTGTTTTGTTGGCAACCAGCGGAATTCTCGTCTTGGGATTGACCGTCTTGAAGGTTATCTTGATCGGTTTTCCCAGCTCCTCTTCCAGGGCCTTGCGAAATTCTTCCGCCATGTCCAGGCTGAATCCCGCCCGCTGGTTGTTACTGTCGTAAAACCCGAAGGGAATGGCCCCATCCCTCACTCCAACCATGAATTCTCCCCGTTTGGCAATTTCATCCAGCGTACCTCCGAATGCTGCCGGAGACAGGCAAAAGATGAATACTATCGCCATAACAAAACACACACCTCTTCTCATGGTACATCTCCTTTCTGTTAGTAAGAAAATCATTCATTACCATACGCAGCAACAAACACTGAGCCTGACATAGCAGACCTTTGCTACACTAAAGATGTAAATCCAACTGCATGAGTCAAAAAATATCCGTTCTTGAGAAAAGGACTTCACCCGGCAATCATCACACGAAACAACCCAACTTATTCGCACGACTCATGCAGACACGGAAGAAATCCGCATATCTTCACATGTCCGGGGTGATCCAAGCGAGCGTCAACAGCATCATCATACTGTTTTGCAGCATATACGAGAAGTCTTCCTGCAGAGATCTTCCCCACAGGACAAGAGTTGTAATGAAACAGTGTCAAAATCATCGCTGATTAACCACACTTTTGGAGATCAAGGATAGAGAATACAGCATACTTTCCTGTCCCTGTCAACAGGTTTTTGGCCCTTCTCCCGCACGGGCAACACTATTATAGTAATACACCTTTTGTTATAGTAACGTTTACCACACGTTAAGTACACTTGTCAAGGACAATATGACGAAGAGTCCACAGTACCACAATCCACCATGCCCCCTGACGGCACTCTATCATTATGTTCAGACAGTTGCAGCCATCCAGCGGCAAAGGACCACTATCGTTCGGCTATGGTCGTTTACGTATCACCATGACATTCGTTCTCCGCCGGTAACCTGATAAAGACCTTCGTACCCGCACCGACACGACTCTCTATCCTGATGGAACCGCCGTGCGCCTCCACAATTCCCCTGGCGATGGAAAGACCCAGGCCGGTCTTCCCCTGTTCCCTTCCGGTCGTGTAAAAGGGATCAAAGACATGCCGGATTACATCGCCGGGGATGCCGCAGCCGGTATCGGCAAAGGTCAGCTGCAGAAATCCCCTTCTCAGCCTGTCCCTGACGCGTCGTGAACGTATGATAATCGTCCCCCCATGGGGCATAGCCTCGATGGCATTGGAAAGCACATTGATGAAGGCCTCTCTCATACGGGAACCATCCATGGCCATGACAGTTCTGCCGGCATATATCTTCCGCACCACCTCGACTTGTCTGAGTCTGATCTGACATTCCAGATCCGAAATGATGTCGTCGATCATATCGGCACAATTGATCATATCAACCATCTTCGGATCACCGGACATACGGGAAAAGGCACAGAGTCCCCCCACCACATGTTCTGCCCTCAGGGCATCCCTCGTGATCCGTTCCGAACCATCAGTGATTCGCGCGTCGGTGGGTGCGACAGACCGTATATACCTTATCTCTTCCATTATGTTCGAAAGGGGAGCGGAAAGGGTGCCGACAATACCCGCCGCCATCGTCTTCAGCGAGGCTGTTCGCTCCGCGTGAGAAAGG
>Ga0272442_10006961_pt1 | contig 14713 bp, 10 predicted proteins | sample SSMForm2O_FD_200262 | JGI IMG/M metagenome (GOLD analysis project Ga0272442, IMG submission 200262) | Marine sediment archaeal communities from Little Sippewissett salt marsh, Falmouth, MA, United States - SSM-Form-2O | ecosystem: Environmental > Aquatic > Marine > Wetlands > Sediment ...
CTGGCTATCTCGCCGCACGCCGACAGCCGATCGAGATTGCGGTAAACGGTTCCCAGGCTGATCTTCGGTAGCCGCTCGCGCACGATCCGGTAGACCTCATCGGCGGTCGGATGCGTCTTGAGCCTACGGACTTCCTCGAGGATGACGCGGCGCTGCTCGGTCATACGGCTGGGCTTCTTGTTATTCACGGTGAATTCCTGCTATCGGTAACGCGACCTATTAGGGAGCCTATTCCCGCCAGTCTCCGCGGCCTGCTTCCCTTCACCTCCCTCGTGACGAACTCGGGCCGGCCTAGAATGCTGCTTGGCCTTTCATGGCGCGCCCCGTTTCACGGGGGAGATCGACATCTTCGTCCGATCCGATCCCGAGAACGCGGGGCGCGTGGTCCAGGCCTTGGATGCCTTCGGATTCAGGTTTGCCAACCTGAAGGAGTCCCAGAAGCCGGACAGCGTCCTGAAACTCGCCGGGCCGCCGCACCGAGTTCTCGCTTGATAGCGCGCACCTTTGCCCCTAGACTGTCGGGGCCGGAGAACGCCCCATCATCGAGCGGAGTGCATCTCCCGGCATGCATATTATCGAGGATGAACCATGATCAAACTGACCGTGCTCGCGGTCGTGGCTGTGGCCGCAGCGGAATCGGACCACATGACGATCTCGCGAGATGAACGAAGCCGTATTCTGAAGCTTGGCGACACGGAATGGGCGCGCTTCGAGGCCCCTGTGGCCGGCGACACCGTCGAGCCCGAAGTGGCGGTGAGCGACGCCGGGGGCGGCTGGCAGCGCGTCCGCATGACGTGGCGCCTCCCGGAGCCGGTCGAGCAAGACGAGTTGTCGGTCTGGTTCCAGCTCGGTTTCGAGCCCGACTTCTGGTGGGCGCCGCACCTTGCCCCGCAAGACGGCTACATCATGGCGCAGCATGTCTTTCGATCTCCGGCCATCATCGCCGCCAAAGGCGCCGACACCTTTGTCCTGATTCCCGACCTCGATATCTGCGGCAGAAACGAGGCCCACCCGTGGTTCATGGATCTAGACGCGCCCGAGCGCGCCTGCACTCTCGGCCTGTCGCGCTCCAGGCTTGCCGCCCACGTGCTCTACCGCAAGGCGCCGGGCATGACGCTCGGACCCGGCGCCGTCGAGCTTGGCTTCTTTCTCACCGCCTACACCGACGACGGCGCGTGCCCCAACCCATGGGCGCGCGTCACTCGATTCCTATGGAACCGCTACGGCCACCCCTTGTTCGAGCAAGGCCGGCCCGGAACCGCGCCCCTGGACCGCTACGTCCAGCACACCTACCAGTGGGCCTTCGACACATGGAAGGAGGCCGTCTGGCAAGAGTTCAACCTAAACGGGAAACAGGTGGGTTCGCCATGTTTCATCGTGAACGTGAGCCAATCCCCGAACTACACCGGCGAGGCCAATCTGCGTGAGTTCCTATCCGTCTGGAACCAGGCGTGGTTCTCTTCGTTGCGCGCGGCCTCCGGCCTCTTGCGCTACGCCCGGCGCACGAACAACACCGAACTCGAGAAAAGGGCCCACCTGACCAAGGAACTGGCCCTGGCCGCCCCGATCAAGGACGGTCTCTTCCCCACGGTCTACGCGACCGCCATGAAGCAGGTCACCATCGGGGACAAGAAGTACAACCGTTCCGAGGGTTGGGAGACCGGGCACTGGCGGAACTCGAACCGCGTGCCCTGGGAACGCGGCATTACGGACCGCTGGTACCATGTGCTCGACATGAGCTGGACCTGCCTGCTCATGCTGCGTCTGTACGACGAACTCGATCCCGATCCGCGCCTGCTCGAATACGCCCGAACCTACGCCGACAAGCTCCTCACGTTGCAGGATGACGCCGGCTTCTTCCCGGCCTGGCTCGAGCCCGACACGCTCGAGCCCTCCGACGTGCTGCGCGATTCGCCCGAGACGAGCATGAGCGTCACCTTCCTGCTCAAGCTCGCGGCCCTCACGGGCGACGGCCCGTACCGCGATGCTGCGATCAAGGCCATGGACGCCGTGCTCGAAGAGATCGTGCCGACGGGCCGCTGGGAGGACTTCGAGACCTACTGGTCATGCTGCCAGTGGGGCAAGCGACACCAACTCGGCAAGAAGGTGGCCCGGAACGGCATGTACAAGCAGTGCAACTTCTCGACGTTCTGGACCGCCGAGGCCCTCCTCGAGACCTACCGCGCCACCCAAGATTCGCGCTACCTCGGCTGGGGACGGCGCACGCTCGACGAGTTGTCGATGACCCAGCAGGTTTGGCAGCCGCCTTTCATTTACATCTCGGCCCTGGGCGGGTTCGGCGTGATGAACTGCGACGGCGAATGGAACGACGCCCGCCAGAGCCTGTTCTGCGAGCTGTTCCTCGAATACTACAAAGAAACCGGCGACCCCCACCTCTTCGAACGCGGCGTGGCCGCGCTCAAGGCCTCCTTCGTCATGATGTACTGCCCCGAGAATCCGCAAGTGAAAGCGCTCTGGGAGAAGGTCTGGCCCTTCTTCGGCCCCGAGGACTACGGTTTCATGATGGAGAACTACGGCCACGGCGGCCAGGTCAGCCGCGAAGGCGCCGGCATGGGCGAGTTCACCATCTACACCTGGGGCAACGGCGCCGCGGCCGAGGCACGCAACCGCGTCCGAGACCACTTCGGCGACGTCTACATCGACCGTCCCCGAAAACAAGCCTTCGGCATCGACAGCATCGCGGTGCGCACCGAGGGCGACGGCTTCGTCCTGAAAGACCTGGCGAATGTCCCGCGCAAGGTGCGTGTTGTGTTTGAAGACGGGTCTTCGCGTGCGGTCATACTGGACGGAGAGAAGGCGCTATGAGACCGATGAACCAAGTCAACTTCCGTTTCGACCATCCGAGAGGGGCGATCCTCGGGCGTATCTCCGAGGCGGGCGTGTCCGGTCTATGGCTACCAAGGAACCGACGGCTGGGCGAACGGGAGATCGAGACGCCGACGGACCGCGCCTTGGCCAAGGCATTGCGGCGCGCGCTGGAACGGTACTTCAACGGGACGCCCGAGGACTTCGACGGAATCCCTCTCGACCTCTCGGATGGCAGAGCCTTTCGCCGCCGCGTGTGGCTGGCCGCGCGCGAGATTCCCTGGGGCGAGACCTGCTGCTACGGCGAACTGGCCCAACGCATCCGGTCGCCCGCAGCGGCGCGGGCCGTGGGCCAGGCCCTCGGCGCCAATCCCGTTCCCCTCATCGTGCCATGCCACCGCGTCGTCGCGGCCGACGGTTCCCTGGGCGGCTTCGGTGCGGGATTGCCATGGAAACGAGCGTTGTTGGGCATCGAAGGATGGGCCTTGGACTGACCAAATCGGAACCGCGCACAGGGGCGAGCGCGTTGCCTCGAGAACGTGTGCTCGTCTACATGGCACTACTGGTTGGCCTCACGCTTGCCGTGTATGGTCAGGTGGTCACCTTCGATTTCGTCAATTTCGATGACAACGCCTATGTCACGGAGAACGCCCACATGCGGGGGCCGCTTTCCGTTGACAAGGTGCGGTGGGCTCTCACCAGCGGCTATTACAATAACTGGCATCCCCTGACCTGGCTGTCCCACATGCTGGACTGCCGGTTCTTCGGTCTCGATCCCCGCTGGCACCACGCCGTCAATCTGCTCTTCCATGTGGCCAACGTGCTCCTCGTATTCCGGCTCTTCTCGCGCACTACAGGCGCAACGGGCGCGGCGGCGTTCATCGCCGCCCTATTTGCCGTGCATCCGCTGCATGTCGAGACCGTCGCGTGGATCTCGGACCGTAAAGACCTGCTGGCCACGTTTTTCGTCCTGCTGGCGCTGCTGGCCTACGGCCGCTATGCGCGGCGCCCGTCCGTGGGGCAGTACGTGGCCGTCATGGCGGCCTTTGCGTTCGCCGTCATGGCCAAGTCCATGCAGGTCACCCTACCGGTGATCCTGTTGCTCTTTGACTTCTGGCCCTTGAAGCGCTTCCACACCGAAGACGGTGTCATCCCTTCAGTGAGGGCAATTCGGCTCTTGTTGGAGAAGATCCCGTTGTTCTTGATAGCGGGGGCCGCCAGCTTTGCGGCGCTGACACTACGCACCGAACAGTCGCTTTCGTCGGAATACCGTGTCTCCACGACCGTGATCAGCTATGTGCGCTATCTGTTCAAGTTTTTCTGGCCAGTGGACTTGGCAGTAACCTATCCCGTCGCCCGCGAGCCTTTTGCGACGTGGCAGGTGGCGGGTGCGGCGGCAGTCTTGATCCTTATTACAGCGGTGGTGGTAATTCTCCGGCGACGCGCCCCGTATCTCCTGACGGGTTGGGCGTGGTACCTCATCACACTGCTGCCTGTCAGTGGGATCGTTCAAATCGGAGGGCACTTGTTTGCCGACCGGTACACCTACTGGCCCTTGGTGGGCCTGTACACTTTCATGGTGTTTCCGTTGCGGCACGTCATCTCACGCGCACAAGTGCCCCGGCGGCTGGTGACGGCCGCCGCGGTTGTCCTAATCGTCGTGCTGGCTGTCCCCACGTGGGCGCAGACACGCCATTGGCGCGACAGTCTATCCTTGATGGACCACTGCATTGGCGCCACGGGGGGAAACGCGCTGATGTACAACAATCTGGGCCTTGCCTTCTTCGCGCAGGCACGGTACGCCGAGGCCGCCGAACGTTACCGCACGTCGATCCAGATAGACCCGGCTTACGCCAAGGCCCGATACAACCTTGGGATCGTCCAATGCTCCATGGGGCAGTATGACGAGGCGCTGGGGGAATTCGCGCACGTCATCGAGATGGCACCACATGCTCCTCAAGGTCGCTTTGGAATGGCAATCGCCTACGCCTGCAAGGGTGACTACGAGCGCGCGTTCCAGTACTTCGGAAGTGCCCGCGCCATGATGCCTGCGGATGCCGCCAAACCCAACTCGCTCGCCGACCTGCTGGACGCCTGCGGCAGGAGCGCCGAGGCAGAGCGATTGCGTCAGAGCAGATGAACGCGTAGCGGCCCCAGTGGACTCAGCCCTGCGCCTTGACGGCCTCGTAGGCGAGAAGCGCGCGTTCGCGCGCGGCCTTGTGTTCGACGATGGGGCTCGGATAGGTGTCGCCGAGCACCACGCGCGCCTCATCCAACAGCCCCGCCGGGGCCTGCCATGGGCTGTGGATCCACCGCGCCGGCAGCTTCGCCAGTTCAGGAACCCAACGGCGGACGTAGTTCCCGGCCGGATCAAATCGCTTGCCTTGCAGCACCGGATTGAAGATGCGGAAGTACGGGGCGGCATCGGCCCCGCATCCGGCCGTCCACTGCCAGCCGAGCGTGTTGTTGGCCAGGTCGGCATCCACGAGCGTGTCCCAGAACCACCGCGCCCCGGTCTGCCACGGAACGAGTAGGTGCTTGACCAGGAACGAAGCGGCCGACATGCGGACCCGGTTGTGCATCCAGCCGGTGGTCCGGAGCTCGCGCATGCCGGCGTCGACCAAGGGATAGCCGGTGCGGCCCTCCTGCCAGGCCCGCAGGGCTGGCGCGTCCTCGCGCCAGGGGAAGCGCGCGAAGGCCGGCCGCAACGGTTCGTCCGTCGTATGCGGGAAATGAACCAGCAAGTGGTAGGCGAATTCACGCCAGGCCAACTGCCGCAAGTAGGCCTCCTCGCCACGAACCAGTCCCTTGCGTCCCTCCGTGGCCGCCCGTTGCCGAACGGCATGCCACACGCACCCCGGGCTGATTTCGCCGAAGTGCAGGTGGGGCGACAGGCGCGAAGTGCCGGGCAGATCGGGCCGATCCCGCGCGTCCGCGTAGTCGCTCAACGCCTCGTCCAGGAACCGATCAAGTGCCGCGTCAGCGCCGCGCTCCCCTGGTTGCCACGCCCCCCGTAGCCCGCCAGTCCAGTCCACGCTCGGCTCAAGGGCCAGTTCTTCGAGTTGCAGCGAGGCCGGCCACCGTTGCGGCGCCTTCAGCTTCTTCGGCGTAGCCAGCGGCTCGCCGCTATCAATGCCGGCCACTTGGGCCTTCCAGAACGGCGTGAAGACCTGGTAGGGCTTGCCTTGCTTGTTCACCGCGCCTTCCGGCGCGCTCAGCAGCGCCCCGGGGAAGCTCCTCGCCTCGATGCCCGCCTCCACCAAGGCCGCCTCAACGTCTTGGTCCCTCCGCGCCGGCCCATAGCAGCGGCTCCAGCAAACCGCCCCCGCCCCTGTGTCGCGAACGGCCTCGAGCAAACAGGCCACGGATTCACCTTGCCTCAGGATGAGCCTGGAGCCGCGTTCGCGTAGCGCCGCGTCCAAGGCCCGCAGCGATTGGTGCAGCCACCACCGGCCAGCCGCACCTGGCGCCCACGCCCCCTCGACCTCAGGCGCCCAGACGAACACGGGCACGACCGCCCCCCCGCGGCCGGCCGCTTCGCACAGCGCCTGGTTGTCGCCCAAGCGCAGGTCCCTTCTGAACCAGACGAGCGTCGTGTTGGACGACATGGCCGCCTCCCGGGGCGCCGGAACCTATTGAGGCGCCTGCTTGGCGAGGTTGCGCCGCACCTGTTTGGCCAGCTTGGCCAGTCGCGGCGCGGCGTGCGCGAAGAACGTTTTGTAGGCCTCACAGAACGGTGTGGGCTCCGCGTACGAACCGGTACAGCGGCGGTCTTTCTGGCAGCCGCCGTAACACAGCTTGCGCCACGGACATCCCGCACACGCCGGCACCTTGTACTTCTGCGCCGCGAAGCGCTTGTATTTGTCCGTGTCCAGGAAGCTCTCGAGCGGCGCATCCATCACGTTGCCGAGCTTCCATTCGTCGAACACGAAGAAGTCGCAGGGATACACGTCGCCGGTGTGCTCGACGACGATGTAGTTGTTGCATTTCCGCCCGTAGGTGCACAGCGCCCCCGGCAGCTTCATATAGGTAGTAACCAGCGAGTCGAAATCACGAACCGAGACCTTGCCGAACAACTCGTCGGCCCAGTAGTCGAAGGTCGCGCACAGGAACTCGCCGTAGGCGTCCACGGGCACGTTGTGCGGGAAGCCCGGCTCGAGGCATGGAATGAACTGGACGTAGTTGAAGCCCCGGTCGACGAACCACCGTAGCAGGTCCGCCCCCATCTCCACGTTCGCCGTGTTCACCACGCACAGGATGTTGTACTCGACTTGATGCCGCTCCATAAGCCGCGCCGATTCCATCACCTTGTCCCACGTGCCCCGGCCGCTCGCCGTATGGCGCACCACGTCGTGCATCTCCTTCGGCCCGTCGATGCTCAGGCCGACGAGGAAGTGGTACTCGCGGAACAGGCGGCACCAGGCTTCGTCGAGCACGATGCCGTTGGTCTGGATGGCATTGCTGACGGCCTGGCCCGAAGCGCCATAGCGCTGCTGGAGCGCCACGGCCCGCCGGAAGAAGTCCACGCCCGCCAGCGTCGGCTCGCCGCCTTGCCACGCGAACACCGACTGCGGGAAACGCAGCCCGAGCAGCCCGGAGATCATGGTCTCGAGGATCTCGTCCGACATGATGTGCCGGCCGGGCTTCTCGTACATATCCTTGGCCCGCAGGTAGAAGCAGTACTCGCAACGTAGGTTGCAGTCGGCGCCGACGGGCTTGATCAGCAACTGAAACGGTCTGCGCTGCAACATGTCGGCGTCTCTTGCCATATCTCCTTGCTTCTCTTCACCATCGAGAGATTCGCGTTCGTATGAAACCCCGCTACCATAGGAGATTCCGGTGGAACACTTCAATGCCCCATCCGCCCCATTTGCCCCATTCGTCCCATCCGTCCCATCCGTCCTATTCGCCCCATCGGACCGTGTGCCCGCGGCCGAAGCCGCGACAACGGCCGCGTCCCGTGTTGACAACCAGCCCTGGCGTGGGGAGAATGCCTGCCCAACGGCTTCTGTTCACAGGAGAGGCATCGATGAATCAACGGCGCCTGTTGTGTGTGAGTTTCTGTTGCCTGACGCTGACGGCCGCGGGCCTCGAATTGGACGAATCGCCCGCCGCGGCCGGCGAGTGGGGCTATCGGCCCGAAGGGGCGGCCGTGGCGGTGAATCCGCCGGGATTCTCGTGGCGTCCCGTGAAAGGGGCGCTGGGCTATGTCCTCCAGGTCGCGGCGGACGCGGACTTCAAGCGGCTCGCGTACTCGCGTGAGGGGCTGCGGTTCTCGGCCCATTGCCCGCCGATGCCGTTCGACGCCGGGACGTATTACTGGCGCTATGCGGCTACCGACGCCGAGGGAGCGCGCACGGCCTGGAGCCGTGTGCGCCCCTTCGTGGTGGATGCGGACGCGGTCGCCTTCCCGTTGCCCGAGCATGAGGAGTTGGTGCGCCGCATGCCCGACGATCACCCCCGCCTGTTCTTCCGGCCGCAGGACGTGCCGCGGCTGCGAGAACTTGCCCAAGACGTTCTGGCCGACCGGTACAAGGACTTGGTCGCGCACGCGGACAAAATCCTCGCCTCGCCGCCGGACACGACGGAGCCGCCGAAATATCCCAAAGAGGTCTCGCGCGCCAAAACGCCCGCGGCGTGGCGCAAGATCTGGTGGGGCAACCGGAGGCGCGTGGTCGCCGTGGCCGACGCCGCCGCGAACCTGGGATTCGTCTATCGCCTGAGCGGCGACGAGAAGTACGCGTACGGGGCGCGCGATCTGCTGGTGGCGATGACGGCGTGGGACGTGGACGGCTCGACCAACTACCGCTACAACGACGAGGCCGCCATGCCAGCGCTGTACATGACGTCACGCGCCTACTCGTGGGCCTATCCTGCCCTGAGCGCCGAGGACCGGGCGGCCGTCGTGAAGATGATGCGCGCCCGCGGCACTCAGGCCTACGACAGCCTGCGGCGCAGGCACCACCTTTGGCGTCCCTACTCGAGCCACCACAACCGGTCCTGGCATTTCCTCGGCGAGCTGGCCATCGCCTTCTACGGCGATATTCCCGAGGCGGCCCAGTGGCTCGACTACGCCATGACCGTGTTCTACACCGCCTACCCGGTGTGGAGCGACTCGGACGGCGGCTGGCATGAAGGCGCCGCCTACTGGAACAGCTACATGGGCCGCTTCATGTACTGGGCCTACGTGGCGCGCTCGGCCTTCGACATCGACGCCTTCCAGCGCCCCTTTTTCAGCCGCGTGGGCTACTACGGCATGTACGTGATGCCCCCCGGCGCGCGCACGGGCGGCTTCGCCGACCAGGCCATCCTCGTGAAATCATCCAGCATCGCCCGACTCATGGCCGTGTTCGCCAACGGCGCCCGGAATCCACACTGGAAGTGGTACGCGGACCAGTGCGGCGGCGGCACCGGCAGCGGCTATCTGGGCTTCCTCTACGCCGCCCACGCCGTCGGGCTCGAGGCCAAAACCCCCACCGACCTCCCGACCTCCGTGTGCTTCCGCGGCGTCGGCATCGCCGTGCTCAACTCGAGCCTCGTCGACGCCGCCCACAACGTCCAGGTCCACTTCAAGAGCAGCCCCATGGGACAACAGAGCCACGGCTACAACGCCAACAATGCCTTCCTACTTACACTGGGCGGCCACCGCGCCTTCATACGCTCCGGCAAACGCGACCTCTACGGCAGCCCCCACCACCGCCACTGGATGTTCGAGACAAAGTCGGACAACGCCATACTGGTCAACGGCAAAGGGCAGCGGCCGCATACGTCGACCTCGTGCGGGCGCATCGTCGCGTTCGAGACCAGCCCCACCGTCGACGTCGTGGCCGGAGAGGCCGGGGACGCCTACGACAACCTCGACCGATGGACGCGCCGCATCGTCTTCTTCAAGCCCCACGCCGTCCTCATTCACGATGTGCTCGACGCGCCCGAGCCGTCAACCTTCGAATGGCTGCTCCACGCCATCGAGCATCCCTTCTCCATCGAAGGGCAGACGCTGACCTGGGCGGGCACGGCCGGCAAGGCCGTGGTTCGTCTCCTCGAACCGGCCGGCCTGGCCATCTCCCAAACCGATCAGTTCGAGACGCCGCCCGGCGACTTCAACAAGATTCCCTGGGCCGAGTGGCACCTCACCGCACAGGCCCCCGAGAAAGCCACCCACCGCGAGTTCCTCACCCTGATCACCGTCAATGATGCCAACGTCGGCGTGGACCACGAGGCGGGCGATCCGATGACGGTCGAGTTGACGCTCCCCGACGGCGAAGCCCAAATCGAATTCGGCCGCGACGGCTTCCACGTCCGCGCGCCAGGCTTTGAGTAGAGACGGTGCCGTTGTTGAGAAAGCCGCCTCATGCCGCCACTGCGGCCATCATCGGCCTTTGGGCTGGGCCTGTTTGCATCCTGACCCAAACGGCCCGGCACGGATCCTGCCGGCACTCGGGAAGCCCGGTGAGCCGGCAAGAAGGCGCAAGAGGCGTAGCGGGCGTTTCGTCAATCGCTTGAGATCCATAGCGGCGACCGTCAGCTAGGCTTGGAGCGCGACATTGTCTAGTCCCCTTCGCAGACCATGCTCCACCTTGCCCTCGGCGTCGGCTCCTTCAGCGCGCCATCGATGCCGCACGCATTGGGCCCGTGTCGCCGCGTCCCATCGCCGGCCCTTCCGCCGTGCCCGAAGCAGCGCTTCGTAATCGTCCACGATCGACAACGACCGACCGCGCACACGCTCGGAGAAGCGGCGCCCGCCCAAAGCACAGGCGGCGCGGGCTGGCCGGCCGGCGGTCTTGGCCAGGCTGTGCTTCTCCAGGAAGGCCCTCAAGCCGTCGACGAACTCCGGGCGCCTGGTGGCGTTCATGTGGTCGGCCCCCTCGATTACGACGACCTCGTGGTTCCCCAGAATCCCCGTCATCGCATCGATGCCGTCCTTCAGCGGATCCTGGTCGCCCACAATCGAGAGCACCGGCACCTGGTTCGCGCGGAGCTGCTCCTCGGTGACGACCAGTTCCGGGAAGCTGCGCACGAGCTTTGCCAGAATCGCTTCGTCGTTGAACCGGCGGAACACAGCGTTGGCCGCGGCAATCTCGACCGACGTCGGCTCCCGCCCGCCGGGACGAAGCTGTTTGAGCAGCGGACCGATTCCGGTGCCCGCCTCGAGCGATGCGACGAGCTCTTCGAGCAGGATCGCGTGCTCGCCTTCGGGCCGCGACCATCCGGCCGCGCACGGTGCGGCGCTCAGCAGGCGGTCCGGATACATGGTCAGCAGCTTCAGCGTAATGAAGCCCCCCATCGAGTATCCGACGACGTGGGCCTTCTCGATACCGAGATGGTCGAGCAGGCGCACCACGTCCTTCACCATTTCGTCCCCGTACTGGTCGACATCCTCGGGCTTGTCGCTTAGACCGTGCCCGCGATGGTCGAAGGCAATGACCTGGTAGTCTTGGGCCAGACGGTGCACGACCCCCGGCCGCCGCCAGTTGTAGTCGGCGTTCACGGCGAAGCCGTGCACGAGCACCACGGGCTCCCCTTCGCCCTCGACCGTGTAGTGGATGCGCGCGCCGTTCGAATCGAAGTAGTCGCCCTCGACCCGTTGGCTGAGCTTCTTCGACAGCCAGAAGCCGCCCGTCCCCACGACGACCACACACAGAACAAACACCAGCCCAGCGCCGATGAGCACCTTGCGTCTCAAGAGATCGCCCTCCCTCGTGTTCGAAGGTGTCTGTTTTCGATTTCTGTGTTCTTGCCTGTGAACGGCGCGCCTCGTCCTGGGCGAGTCCGGTCAGCCGCCGGCCACCTCCATGGCCACGCGGCCCCATTGGGTCAGCCGTTCCGGTTCGTAGCGCACCGTGCTGATGTCTTTCAGTATGAACTCGAGTGGGCAGTCATGTTTGTCGCAGACCCGCCGTGTCGCCAGCAGATCTTGGCGCACACGCTCCGGATCGAAGACACTGTCGGCCAGCAGCGCCGGATTGGGCTTGCGCGAGTAGACGAAGTCGCTTCCGATCTCGGCGGCGCCGAGTTCCTCGTTGACCCACGGGCTCATCGAGACCTTTCGCACGTTCGGAATCATGCGCACTTCGTTCATCTTACCGTCCAACGGATCGCAGCAGCCGTAGTACACCAGGCCGAACCGGGCGCAGATAAGGCTGGCGTAATCCACCTCGAATTCCTTGAACATCTGCGGCGAAACCGCCGAGAACATCTGTGCCAAGCCGAACATCCACAGGTCCTTCGTCCGCGGCCGTTCCGGGTCATAGCCGGGGGCCGGCAGTTCGTCGGTGTAGGCGCCGGTGCAATGGATGAGGCTCTGGGGCCCGCACAGCAAGGCCTGCTCCTCCAACTGGTCCAGCATGCTCAGATATCCGTCCGTCATGCGGCCGACCAGCCCGTGCATGAGTTCCGGCTGTTCGATAAGGGCATAGAGTGCGCCCTCGACGCCCATCCAGGTGCTGATGGGATCCCACAGCGACACGCGCGGATCCACCCCGTCGGACCGCACCTCCAACAGCCCGTCAAAGAGTTCGTGGGCCACCGCCATACGGCGCTCCGTCTCCTCCGGGTCGTAGGTAATCCGAGGCGTCTGGAGCTTCTCGAGGTCATCCTCGGTTTGGAATTGGTTGATGTACCTGTGACCCACCACGTCGTTGGCGGGATCCATCACCGCAGTGTCTTCCTGAATGTGGACTCCGAACCAGGTGTTGTGGACGGCCTTGGCCGCACGCACGAAGGGTTCCACCACCATGTCCACTGGGAAATGTTTCCACTGGTAGAGCGTGCGCCGGAGATCGTCCTCGTAGCCGCGGCATTCGGCATCCCTACAGCGCAGCGTCAGCTCGTCGCCGACATTCATCTCGTTCCAGCAGACCTGGTCGATCATCACCATAGGGCGTGCCGGTTCGCGTGCGTTCAGCTTGCGCCACAACGCCCGCTTCTCTTCCTGTACCGGCAGCGCGGCGATTTCCGCCACGCGCCCCGCCAACTCCCGGACTACGGCCACATCCTCCTTGCTCAGCATTGTCGAATCCTTCCTGGACTGTTCATTATCCTTCGCCGAGAATACTCATCGGCGCGTCTTCTGTAGGGTGTCGCGAGTCCACTGCGGATTGTGTCGCAAATGAGAGCCCGACTCAACCAGGGCTCAAGGCGCGGCAGCCTGCACGCCTTCCGTCGGCGTCACACGCCCTCCGTGCGTATCCAAGAAGCGCTTCAGCCCCTGCCGGAACTGGGGCCGAAGCACGGCGTTGCCGTGGTTGGCGCCTTCGATGACGACCGTATCGAGATCGGGCCGCACGCCCGCCAGGGCGTCCACGCCTGCCTTCAGCGGGTCGTCACTACCGACGACGCACAGCACCGGCACGTTGTTTCGCCGTAGCTCCTCCTCGGTTACCTCGAGTGCCGGCAGGCTCGCAAAGGCCCTGGCCAGGGCCTTCTGGTCATGCATGTGCACCACGAAGGTGTTGACCACGAAGCGCTCGAGCACGCGGCTCAACTGCCGGCCCGGCCGAAGCCGGTTCATCAGCGGCCGGATGCCTTCGCCGGCCTCGAGCGACTCGACGACGCCTTGCATCAACTGCATCCTGTCTTCGTCGGCGTGGATCCAGCCCGCGCCGCACGGAACCGCGCTCAGCAACCGATCCGGATGCATAGTGAGCAACTTCAGCGTGATGAATCCACCCATCGAGTATCCCACCACGTGGGCCTTCTCGATGTCAAGGTGGTCGAGCAGGCGCACCACGTCCTCGACCATCTCGATGCCGTACTGCGCCGCGTCCTCCGGCCGGTCGCTCCGGCCGTGCGCTCGGTTGTCGATGGCGAGGACCCGGTAGTCCTTCGACAGCGCCCGGATGATGCCGGACTTGCGCCAGTTGACGTCCGCGTTCACCGCGAAGCCGTGGATCAACACCACGGGCTCCCCGGATCCGTCCTCGGTGTAGTGCAAACGCACGCCGTCCGCATCGAAGTACGCCCCCTCGACTTGGTGAACGCCGTAGGCTGCGAGCAGTGCCGCTCCGGCAAGGCACAGGACAGCCAGTACCGCCACCCCGATTCCGATCTTACGTAGCATGTCGTTTCCCGCAACGGTTTCGCTCAGCCGCGAATCGTCCTTGACAGCCCGGCCCGCGAGACTAGAATCCATCGTAGTGCGTGAAGGCGCTGACGTCCCGGCGCTGGGGCGGGGACGCCTCCTGGACCGGATATCCGAGCGGCATCAACGTGGCCAGCTCATAGCCCTCCGGCACATTCAAGACCGCTTTGGCCTTGTCGTGGTTGAGCAGCCCCACCACCACCGAGGCAAGGCCGTGGGTGTGCGCGGCGAGCGCGATGTTCTGGGTGGCGATGCCCAGGTCGAAGAGGAACCAATCGCCGAACGGGCTCACGGGGGCGCCTTTGAAGTAGCCTGCGCTTCCCAGCTTGGCGCACAGGGCCAGCACCACCGGCGCCTCCACAATCGCCGCGAACGAAGGATTGCCCTCGGGCAAGGTCTGCTGTAGCGCCTTCTTGACTTCCGCGTCCCTCACGACCACCACTTCCCAGCATTGCGTGTTCGCCCACGACTGCGCCCAGCGCAGCGCGTCAAGCACGTCGCTCAGCGCCTCGTCCGGCACCGCCTTGGATTCATATTTCCGGATACTGCGCCGTTCTCGAATCGCCTGCATCACATCGGACATGACCTATTCCTCCTCTTCGCCTACGGATTTCGGCACTGCTCGAGCCGGCTCGACTCCTCGAGTGTCAAGCGCCGCACGCAACGGAATCCGTACGTGTCGCGCGCAAAACAGGCGTCATGGATGCCGGGCACGTCCGCGTAGCGCGCTGCCGCGCGGCACGCTTCCGCGCCCGAGTTCCAGGCCCCGCCGCGCAGCACCCGCTTCTCGTCCTTGGCCGGGCCGCG
>Ga0272442_10006962_pt1 | contig 14713 bp, 11 predicted proteins | sample SSMForm2O_FD_200262 | JGI IMG/M metagenome (GOLD analysis project Ga0272442, IMG submission 200262) | Marine sediment archaeal communities from Little Sippewissett salt marsh, Falmouth, MA, United States - SSM-Form-2O | ecosystem: Environmental > Aquatic > Marine > Wetlands > Sediment ...
GGGTATAAAAGGCCTGGGCAGTTATTCCGGCCTGCTGCTTAGATTTCTTTTCCGCCCAATTGGGCGGAAAAGAAATCTAACTTAACTTTGAAGTATCGTTGTCTAAAGAAAGGGAGTATTTAATATAAGTAATTCTGGCTATAAAATAGTCTTATTTATCAGGAAGTTAATTTTTCAAAGTTGGAAACTTTGGGAAAGTTTTCTTGTCAACCTGCTGAATATTAGCATTCTTCATAATCCTATTCTTGATTCGCATTATTATATAAATAATTGAATTTTACTTTCTTCTGCATCTGCAAGAAATGTGCCTACACCGCAAATATTCATATGAGGATAATCTATCATTTCATTTGTATTAAGTCCCATAAGATTCATTGTCATTTCACAAATATTGATTTCAACACCAAGTTCTCCTGCAGTTTTAAACATTTCTTCAAGAGAAGCAACATTTTTCCTTTTCTTTAATGATTTCATCATTAAAGTACCCATCCCACCCATATTCATTTTAGAAAGTTTAACTTTTGTGCTTCCTTTTGGCAACATAAAACCAAACATTTTAGACATAAAGTTTTTCCCTTTCCTTTTTTTCTTAATATCTCTTAAGGCCGCAATAGCCCAAAATGTAAAGAACAATTTTACTTTTGTATCCATTGCTGTAGCTCCAGTAGCTATAATTAATGCTGCTAGTAACTTATCAAGTTCTCCTGAAAAAACAACAATAGTCATTTGATCCTTTGTACCTTTTTCTAAGTTTTCAACTTTCTTTTGTAATTCCTGAATTAGTTTTTCAGTACTCATTAACTATTATTTTTTAATATTTCAAATTATTGCCAACTGTGTGTATTACACTTATATTTTCTATATCCAGAATAAAAAGGCATACTTTCTATTCCTATATGTCTGGGAAAAACACTTTATTTTAGTTGGTTCGTTTTTTCATCGTTAAGTTATAGATCAAATTTATTAAAGGACTCCTCCATAATTTATTCTGATAATTCTACTTTCTGATTATCAGTCAGCTAATTAATGAATTAATCAAAGTTATGCAAAAAATTTGATAAATAAAACATAAAGAAAGGAGGGCAGCCCTTAGTCACCCTTATATCTTCTGTAAATACAATCCTCCTTTCGGGGATAAAAAAAAGCACTTGAGCCTACTTTTTCTTCAGCCCCACCAGTAAGGATTGCTTCTTCATAAAACCATTGCCCTTCCATGTATTCCTGACTTTCAGGTCAGGGGACTAAACCATGAGTTTCCATTTCAATTCACAGGTTGATAACGCCCTGTAATGTTTTTTCCTTTGGTTCTCCTCTTTGGGAGGGATTAGGGGAGGCTTTCACAAATTGCTGGTAACTAACATCCCCGCCAAGGAGTGTATCAATGTAACTCATCTTATTAGCCCCTGTAAACAGGCTATACGGATAACATTATAAATAAAACCTGGACGATAAAAAAAGGGTCCCAGAAAATAAATTCTGTAATCCTTTGATTTTAAATTATGATTTTCGTGGATTTATCCACCGAAGCCCGTATTACAAAAAATTAATCTTGAGTTAATTCAGGTGTTGAAATAAAAAATCCGTCACCGCTAAAGCTATGACGGACGAAGGTGGGTACATCTGGGCTTTGGATACCTTTGGGGATTTACCGGTCTCTAATTTCAAATGGTTAACTTTTAAGGAAGCTTACAATTACGAACCGCCGGATTTTTTCTTTAACCAGTATTTTTCAATCGATTCCAGTGATATACCTTTGGTTTCCGGCATTATTTTCCAGCCAATCCCTATGGTCGGAATGCAGAAAAGGGCAAAAATCCAGAATGTAACTGCCGGGCCCAGGTTATCCAGTGAAAGTGGAATAAGCTGGCCAATAATAGCGGTGCCAATCCAAACAGCCATTGTTGCAATTGCCATTGCCCTGCCCCGGATCCGTGTTGGGTAAATTTCGGATAACATTACCCAAACTACAGGGCCCAGTGAAAAAGCAAATGATGCTATAAAAAACAGAATAAAAATAAGCAGCATCAACCCTTCTGTTTGATTAATTAGAAACAGAATTCCGATGATAAGCAGAGAAAAGAACATCCCTGATGTACCGGTCAGCAATAAAGGTTTTCTTCCGAATTTATCGATTTTCCAGATAGCCAGCAGTGTGAACAGCATATTGACAGAACCAATTAAAACCTGGCTGTCCAGGGCATCGCTTAATCCAAATCCTGCTGTTTCCATAATTCTGGGACCATAATAAATAACCGCATCAATACCGGTAAATTGCTGTAAAACTGCCAATGCCACGCCAAGCAAAACAGCTAATTTAATACCCGGTTCAAGAATCAGTTTTTTTGATTTTTTTTCGGTTATAAATGATTCCTGAATCTCCCCGATTTCCTTTAAAGCGTCTTCTTCTCCAACTGTCCTGTTTAACGTCGTTTTTGCCTTCATGATATTTCCTCTTATGATTAACCAACGGGGACTTTCAGGCACAGTTAGCAACAACAGGAAGAACAGTAATGCCGGGACAGATTCCATCCCCAGCATGGCCCGCCACACTTCGGTTATAAAAATAAATGTCAGCTTATGACTGATAAAAAACTTATGGTCTAATGATTGGTTTAATAACCATGCATTCACAAAAAAAGAAAACAATATTCCGATTGTGATAGCAAACTGGTAAATCGCAACCAGCTTCCCTCGGATCTTTGGTGGAGCAATTTCTGAAATATACATGGGCGACAACATGGAAGCAATGCCAACTCCCATCCCCCCCAGCCAGCGGTAAATTACCAGCATTGAAAATGAAGAGATCAGGGAGCAGCCCAGCGCAGAAACCAGAAAAAGCATAGCTGCCAGCAACATAACTTTTTTCCTGCCATATTTATCGCTAAGCCAGCCTGCAAAAGAAACTCCGATTATACAACCAACCAGCGCCGAGCTCACGTACCAGCCCTCCATTGCAGCATTAAGCCCGAATTGTATTCGCACCATGGAAAGAGTGCCTGAAATTACAGCCGTATCATAGCCAAATAACAATCCGCCCAGAGAGGCAGTAATGGTCAGCCACAGGATCATAAGGGATTTTTTATTCATGGAATAATTATTTATTGGTCTTTTGTGAACACTGAAATGATTGCATGTTTTTAGTCAGTCACGGTAAAACTTCCTTTTAACCTGATATCTTCCGAGGAGCTTCCGATCATTACTATAAATTCACCGGGTTCCACTGCCCAATTCAAATTGGCATCGAGCAATTTCAGTTCATTAAAACCCAGTGTGAAAGAAACCCGTTTTGTTTCTCCCGGAGCAAGCCGGATTTTTTCAAATCCTTTTAATTCTTTAACCGGTCGGGCTACGGTACTGACAGGGTCGCGCAGGTAAAGCTGAACCACTTCGCTCCCTGCCACGCTGCCGTTGTTTGTTATATTACACGAAACGGCAATATTTCCATATTTGCCGATAGCAGTGGATGAGAAGATCAGGTTACTGTATTTAAAAGTTGTATAACTCAACCCAAATCCGAATTCAAACAGGGGGCCTGATGTTTTTAAATCGGCATATGAATTTCCCCAGCCTTCGTTTAACCAATAGCTTTTCGAGGGTTTGAAATTGTAATAAACTGGAAGCTGCCCTGCATGCCGCGGAAATGTTACCGGCAGTTTTCCGCTGGGGTTTACATCGCCGAACAGGACATCGGCAACAGCCTGCCCCCCTTTTTCTCCGGGAATCCAGGCTTCGATAATGGCGGGAATATTTTCCGCAATCCAGGGAATTGCCATTGCCCGGCCGTTTATTAGAATGACGATGGTGGGAGTTCCCGTAGCGAAAATCCGTTGTATCAGTTCTTTCTGATATCCGGTTAATTCCAGGGTTGCCACATCGTATCCTTCGCCTGACGTTCCCATCTTCCCCTTTTTCTGCCATTCGTTTTCACCCAAAACCACTACAGCTATTTCTGATTTTTTTGCCGCTTTTACGGCTTTGTCAATTTCATTCAACTCATCACCAATTACATTACACCCTGTGACAAAACTTATTTTTGAACTTTCACCGATTTTTTCCGTTATGCCTTCAAGAATGGTTACGATCTCCTGAAGAATCACTCCTGAAGTATAATCACCCAGTTGATTCCTTTCGTCATCGGCATTGGGACCAATTACTGCAATTGATTTTATTCCTTTACTTAAAGGCAGCAGGTTGTCCTGGTTTTTCAGAAGTACGATTCCTTCCTGTGCCGCTTTCAGTGCCAGGTCCTGATGTTCTCTGGAATGGGAAACTTCAATGGCTTTTTTAACATCAACAAAGGGATTATCAAATAAGCCCAGCCTGAATTTTTGTTCCAGTACCCTCCTGACAGAGCGGTCGATGGTCTCGACAGAGACTTTGCCTTCGTTTATATTTTCTATCATTTTTTCCAGATAGCCCTGCTGGAAGGAAATGCTGACATCCATTCCGGCGTTGGCAACCAAGGCAGCGGCTTCTTTTATTGTTTTTGCCAGGCCTGTATAAACCAGTGTATTTACGCCATTGCCTTCGCTTAAAACAATTCCTTTGAAATTCAGTTCGCCCCTTAAAATATCAGTAAGTATTTTTGATGAACTGTGGACAGGCGTACCATCAACCGTAGGATAAGTTGCCATAACTCCAAGCGCTCCTGCCTGTTTAATACCTGCTTCCCAGGGAGGAAGAAAAACTTCCCTCAAAGTCCTTTCCGAGATTTCCATTGCCCCGCGTTCCAGGCCGCTCACAGGTTGGCTTTGCCCAGGATAATGGCATAATCCGGCAACCACTTTGCCAGCCGAAGCTACATCATCACCCTGTACGGCTTTTACGATGGTTTCAGCATATTGCGAACACATAAACGGATCTTCGCTGTAACCTTCCTGATTCCTTCCAAGCCGGGGATCGCGATTCGGTTCAATAACCAGGGTAAATAACTGATGTATGCCGACAGCCCGGGCTTCACGGGCAGCAGTTCTGTACACTTCGCCCACAATGTTCAGATTCCATGTGCTGCCCAGGGCAGGGCCTTCCGGGAAAATTGTAGCCCCCGAACACATTAAGCCATGGGTTCCCTCTTCGGTTTGCAACAGGGGAATTTTCAGCCTTGTTTTTTCCAGGGCAATTTTCTGCAATTTATTAAAAAAAACAGCTTGTTGTCCGGGACCTTCTTGCAGGGCATTGTTGGGAAGAGTAAAAAAACCGCCACCCGGGGCAATGGCTTTAAAAAGCGTTCCTTCGGCAAATTTTCTGCTGCCATCCATTTTTTCTTCAGGCGTATTCCCCAGTTCCCTGAAATAACCACAGGGCATGTTTAACTGGCCGATTTTTTCTTCCAGGGTCATTCTCGAAAGAAGGTCATCGATTCTTTGATCAACTGTTAAGGAAGGATTCTGATAAGGAAGCATCGGTGAAAATGAAACATCGGCTCTTTTTTCCCTGACATATTTTGCAATGTTATGAACATGGTCAATCCAGATTTCATTTGCCGGATCAGTGGCATAGTTACAAACAGCTTCAATCGTATTTAATAATGTGGTTTGATTCCCCTCCGAATCCATTTCATGCCCTGCCAGGATCAGCCAGCTTCCGGTTTTTTTGGCATCATCTATCAACTTTTTAATCAGGTCAAAATTTTTACCATCCATTTCTATCCCGGTCAGTTGTGCCATATCGCAATAAACCGGATCGTTGGGAGCCTCGTTCATCCAGGTTCGACCTGATTCAAACATGGAAGAAATAAGAGGCACAATACTTTTTGTCTGCCTGGCTTTTCCGATAAAAGTCTGACCGCATGGATATGCATAAGATGAAGGAGTTACACCTAAAAGATTTTTAATTAGATGGTTTGCCGAGTCCAGTTCGGCATACATACTCTCAAGGGTATAATCTTTAATAGCCCTGGTTCTTGCCCAGGGGAAATTCCCTGAACATGGATGGACAACCGAGTGGTTTCCTATGTCGTGCCCGGTGGCAACCGCTTTTTTCCAACCGTCAATCCGTTGTTCCATCAAATCAGGAGAAACATAAAAACTTGCTTTTACCCCGTATTTATCAAGAATCGGAATGCCTTTGTCGATCTGGCTTAACCGCGCATCGTCAAACGTAAGGCTTAATGCCATCTTTTTCCCTTCAGGCCAACTGAATTCAGATTCTTTTTCAGATTCGGAATAATGCAGATAAGACTGTGCTTTGGCATGAATTAACAGGGAATAAAAAAGAAATGTGGCAATTATTATTTTCATTTCAGGTTTATAATTTGGTTCATCAGAAGTGAGATTACTAATTTTCCTTTAAAAGTTGCCGGCAGGTTTTAAGAAATGCTGTTTTTATCAAATCTTTATGTTCACCGGCCAGTTTTGAAGCAATGCAAAATAAAACGGTTCTTTCAACAAAGCTATCGAGAACCGGTAGTAAGCCTTTATCGTATTTATAATCTCTGGCAAAACTGTTTTCGCTTAATTCCCAGACTGAATGGTGCCCGCAATAAGATTTTTTGCCAACGAGTGAAGGAATATGGTAATAAATATGTAATCCCCATTCAGTCATGTGAATGGGATAGTACCCGCCAGGGCGTACCTTGATACCGTTTTTTATTAAGCCTTCCCTGAATTTCAGCGATGTTTCCTTATTGTCGAAAGTCATTTTCAGGAATCCGCCGGTATCGCCCGAAGGGTCGGCAACATAACGGGGGCTGATGCCTTTGAATCCGGAAATAATATCCACTAACTGATATTTAAAATCACGCATAGAAGAAGTAATCAGCCCGATTTTTTTAAGCTGAACCCTCATAATGGCGGCTGTTATTTCATTCATCCGGCAACCGATCCCCCAAAACTGGTAATTTTTACTTCCTGTATCCAGATTGCCTTCTTTATCCTTGATATACCCCAGGTCGTGAACCGCAAATGCCCTTTTATACAGCTCTTCCGAATTTGTAACAATAGCTCCTCCTTCCCCCGCGGTAATGTTTTTATTTATCTGAAATGAAAATATGGCAATATCGCCGAACGAACCAGCTTTTTTACCAAATTGTGAAGCTCCGCTTGATTGGGCACAGTCCTCCATAAGAAGGATGTGGTTTTTTTTGCATATTTCCGCAACTTCGTTAACCTGCCCCATTACCCCTCCCATGGGGACCATCACGGCTGCTTTGGTGCGTTTTGTGATTTTTCTTTTCAAATCTTTCGGATCCATATTGAACGACCTGTCGACGTCCACCAATACCGGAATTGCCCCACTCCTGACAACGGCTGCGACGGTTGACACCCAAAAATAACCTGGGAGCAAAACCTCATCACCGGGACCAACGGCCAATGCCGCAAAAGCGACCTGTAAAGCCGCAGTACCATGCGAAACACCGAGGCAATACTTTGCGCCTATGAATTCGGCAAATTCTTTTTCAAAGGTTTCGGCCTCATGCTGAAAATCGACACCATAAAACCTGAAAGGAGACCGGGCTTTTATGATTCGGGTTACAGCTTCTGTTTCTTCTGTGCCATAATGTAATGAACCTGGCCATTCCTGTGGAAGTTCCAGAATACTATCATTTTTTTTATTCATAATTAAAGGGAATTGATTTGACAGACTCAATTCAAGTAAAGTTAAAAAAAATCAGGCATGTACAGCAAATCGAAAAAGGTATCAATGCCGGATCAGGTTAAAATCTGTATTCATTTGTTTTCTGGCAGTCCACCCACCAAGGGAAATAAATTTTCAATCTGGAATTAATTTCTTAATTTAACTTCGGATTCCTTTCTATTTGTCAGAGACAAATTAGGGGCTTAGGGACACCTGGGTGGGGATTGCGGAAAAATACACATAAATGGTTAATGATATGAAAAAAGTTGATTTATTCCTGATGCTTGTTTTGGTACTTTTTAATTCATGGATTGTAAGCGAAGCGCAGGAATTGTCCGGCAATAAAATCCATGTTCAGTTAGGAGTCAGCCAGATTAATATTACGCCGGAAATTCCAATCCTTATGAGTGGCTACGAAGCACGCAAAACCCCCTTTACCGGCATACATGATTCGCTTTTTGCATCGGCACTGTTTTTTAAAGGGGGAAATACATCCCTGCTGTTGATTACAGCAGACGTTATCGGATTTAACAGGAGTTTTGTTGATGACACACGGAATTTGATTTCTTCCCGGATTGGTATTCCTTCTGAAAATATAATGATAACAGCCGTGCATAATCATGGCGGGCCTGTAACAAAAGCCTACGAACAGGATGTCCCGGAGGCAGTGGAAAACTATATTATGGAACTGCAGAAGAAAATTGTGATTATAGCCGTCCGGGCTTCAGAAAAAACCGTACCGTTCAGGATGGGAATCGGAAAAGGAATGTGTGATTTGAACATTAACCGGCGTGCTGAATTTGCCGATGGGAGTATCTGGCTGGGAAGGGCTCCCGGAAAACCTTGCGACCATGAACTTGATGTAGTAAAATTTGAAGATACCGAAGGCAACGCCATGGCAGTATTGATTAACTGGCCGTGCCATGGAACAACCAGTGGCCAGGAAAATTACCTGATTACAGGCGACTGGCCCGGAGCTGCTGCCCGGTATATCAAAAAACAGTTTAATAAAGAAATTATTGTTGCTGTAACAGCCGGTGCTTCGGGAGACATTAATCCGATATACGGGCCAGGAGAGAATTTTAACGAGATCGAGGCAGTAGGATATCATGTCGGCAAAGCCGCCTGGAAAACTTTCCTTGAGATATCTGCTTTACCGGTGACATCACTAAACAGTGAAAATTCGTCATTGACCCATCCCGGCAAAGCACGGGGCGAAGACCGGTTTCCTCCAAAAACGTATGAAGCCGCCCCGGATGTGGAAATAAATTTCACTGCATTTAAAATAGGGCCGTTGGTCCTGGCAGGAATATCCGGGGAAGTAATGAATGAAATAGGCATGAAAATTAAAAAACATTCACCCTGCTCAGAAACGGTAGTTGTTACCCATTGTAATGGTTCAAGCGGCTACATTTGCACTGATAAGGCTTTTTCTGAAGGGGGCTATGAAGTAATGGTGACACGTCTCATGCCAGGTGCTGAGAAACCACTTACAAACAAATTGCTTGAAATAATTAACACTCTTTGATAAATATGAAATTGAATGTTTAATTGTAAAGTATCAATAGATCCGTTACAAATCTGAATTCATTTTTGGCTTGAAGTATTTTATCTTTCTTCAATGAAGAATGATGAAAGAAAAATTAAAGCCCATGAAAAATGGGTAAAAACCTATGTTGAGCTGGGTTCTATAACAAAAGCGGCACTTAGGTGTGGAGTTTCTCGTCCTACCCTTTATCGTTGGGTAAAACGCTACGAGGAGAAACCCCAAATCAAGTTAATGATTATAAATAATGCTTCAAAGAAAATTCCAAGAAATAAAATTATCATCAATCATCCAGACAATTCATCATCAATTTCGAATGTAAGAGTTGAATTGTCATTTTAAATAATTTAATATGGGGTATCTGATTTTCTCCCGTAAAGATTTATCTTTATGGAATGAAATATCCAGCAGGTCAAATGGAATTTGAAGAAATGTTTAAATCGGAGCAAGACTGCATTGATTATTTGGTGTCATAAGATGACCAAATGGTTTTGAATGCCCCCAAATGTGGCTCAATTCGATTCTGGAAAAAGAATAAAGGACGGTATGAATGTTCTGACTGCCATAAAGAAACTACAGTGACCAATAACACGATGTTTCATAAAAGTACCAAGCCCTTGCTTATTTGGTTTTATGCCATTTGGTGGATGGTCGCCCAAAAAAATGGCGTCAGTGCAAAGGGCTTGCAAAAAGTGCTTGGATTAGGGAGCTATCAGACTGCGTGGGCATGGCTGCATAAGTTTAGACGATTGATGGTGTTAAGTGGTAGACGCAAGTTAGAAGGAGTTATTGAGGTAGATGAAGTTTTTGTTGGTGGCAAAACTCCAGGGAAACGTGGACGAGGCGCTGAAGGTAAAAGTTTAGTTGCCGTAGCTGTCGAAGTCAAAGGGCGAAAAACTGACAGGGTCAGGCTGGAAAAGATTCCTGATGCATCAGCCAGTAGCCTGAAAGACTTTGTTGAAAGAAATATTGAACCATCATCAACAATTATTACTGATGGATGGATTGGTTATTCAGAATTGGAAGAATTGGGTTATATATACAAAATCCAAAAGTCAACAGTAAAGGAAGAAGGCGAGGAAATATTGCCTAATGTCCACCGAGTGGCTTCATTACTGAAGAGAAGGCTGCTTGGGACACATCAAAGCTATTTGAATAAAAATAAGTTAGGGTATTATTTGGATGAATACGTATTCAGGTACAACAGAAGAACATAAAATAGTAGAGGCTTATTATTTATGCGATTACTTGAGCAGGCTGTTATAGCAGAGCCTGTGACATATAAAAAAATTATTAATGAAAATCACGGGTGTTGATTGGATACCCCATTTAATTTAATTATCGCAAGAATCGGGCAAGACAAAAAAACACACCTATACGAAAATTGTGTAAGTGTTTCATCCTTAATCGTAGCGAGAGGCGGGCATGATCCGCCGACCTCATGATTATGAAACGTTAGATTATTTATATTGAAAGTATAAGTCTGTTAGCTTTATAATTTGTTATTCTAACTTGTTTAAAAATAAACAAAGACATCACCGATTTGTAAGAAGAATCCCCTGACCAAACATCAATAGAAATTACTACCCATTTGGGATATTAAGATCATCGATTTTTCGGTAAAACTTGGCAAGAAATGTGCAAGATTGATAAAAACATTAGATATTCATAACGCTAGGTACGCATATTTCCTAAGAACCATAAATCTTAGGTTGCACCTTTTCTGAAAAACTGGTTTTGGAAAAATTGCAACCTATAAATTCACAGATTAATAACGCCCTGCACTCTTGGTGCAGGGATAATTTAAAACTTACAGGGTAAAAGCCCTGTAATGTTTTGCCTCTGGTTCCCCTCCTTCGGAGGGGGTAGGGGAGGCTTTTACAAAATCTACAGATATACTTCTCAATACCAGCAAGGATTTCAAAAAGCTGGGCACAAAATAATAGATCGGGAGGCGAACGAAAACCATAAGTCCTTATTAATACGCAATACTGGGATTTATTACAAGAATCAATAAACATTTTGGAATGTGCCTTGCAGAACACGTCTAATTGTTTATAAACAAAAGATTTAATAGTTTTAAATGCAAAAACTAAAATCAAAATTACTATGACTGCCTACCGAAATTTTCTCGCGTATCCCGAAGTTGATTTCATAACTTAAAAATACACTAAATGAACTACTTTAGTAAAAAACTACATTTACATACCCGAAATGGGCGTATATATAAGAGGTAATAGAAAGATAAATGTAACTTTACATTTCCCCATACGTTGCCAACAATGCTAACAAATAGTCACATAAGCTTTAAAAGTATGAACAAATTGAAAATCATGACAAAGTATTATATATCTATTTTGATAGTTTATTTGCTTTTTGAATTATCCAGTTCATTTGCTCAGGATTTAGAAAAGCATCTGATAAAAAATATTAAAAATCCCTTGATTGAAGAGCCAGGAATGTCAGATCCACATATGTTAGTGATTAATGACACCTGCTATGTATTTACCGGACATGATATTGGTTTTGGAATTCCTGATTGGGTAATGCCCGATTGGAGAATATTTATTTCTACCGATTTGCAGAACTGGAAACAAGTCGGAACCATAAGTCCAAGGGTAAATACTACTGGTATTACTCCAATAGAAAAGTTGGAACAGGTGTTATGGTAGCGAATAAACCTGAAGGGCCTTACAAAGAAGCATTAGGTGATTACCTGGTTGATTCTTTTGATCCTACTATTTTTATGGACGATGATAATACACCCTACATCATTTACAGTGAGGGAACATATAAAATTGCTCGGCTAAAAGAATCGATGATTGAACTTGATGAAAAACCTAAAGAAATTACAATAAACAGAATAACATACTTTCCTAAAACAGACAAAAATTCTTTGCATAAACACAATGGAATTTACTATCTGAGTTGTTCAGGATATTATGCTACATCAAAGAATATTTATGGCCCATATGAAACGAAAGGTGTTGTTTGCAAAGGTTTTGGCTTGGATACTGGTTTTGGTCATGGAGATTTTTTCCTTTGGAAGGGGGATTGGTATCATACATGGTGCAGGTATCGAAATAGATCAAAAGATAGAATAAGAGATTGTTTTATAGCTCCAGCCTATTATGAAGAAAATGGGAGCATGTACGACGATTGTAGGCACATAGATGAAAAATATAAAACATCTGGAGTTCGCTAAAACAAGCACCGTTTGCAACACATGGGGAAAATAAAATTCCATTGTTTTCAAACCTTGGCGAGCCCAAAATTTGCTGGCTCCTTTTTAATAAAATAACTGCCCCTTTTAAACGTCCTTATTATTCAACTCATCCTCATTATCACATTTTCATGCATCCAAAAGCTCGATTATATGAAAAACAGATTGCTGCACGAAACAACTTATTAAGTAAGCATCCCAAATTAATATATTTATTGGTGCACATTTAGGAAGTCTATAATGGAGTATAGAAGATTTGGCAAAGCAGTTTTATTCTTATCTAAATATGAAAGTTGACGGCTGCAAGAATGTGGTTTCTAAGGAATCAGATACAACTGAATTATTAGAATGTTCGGAACATTATAATAGAAAATCAGGACAGATTTCGAGTTACATGATACCATTACGACAAACCAGATAAAAAAAACAAAATCGTTCAGAAGAGGATGGATGTCTGACTGGATATTTCTGGCAACAGATTCAACTATAGAGGTGAAAGGATTACAGTTACCCAAATATTGTAAAAAAGATGAACGAAGCACTGAGCGATGTGAGGAAAATGCTTTATAGGCAAGAATCATTAGCGGGCAATAAAAAGTTGCTTAAAGGGATCCCCTGGTTATTATTGTATAATGCTAATAATATTAAAGGGGAAGGCAAAGAAAGGCTGCAAAAGGCACATGTAGTAAACAAGCCGCTGGCAGAAGCTTATTACCTAAAAGAAGACTTTGGCTTACTGTGGCAGCAATTAAACTCCAAAGAGGCACTAGATTTCCTCGAATTATGGTGTGAACAAGCAGAAGCAACGGGATTATCGCCTTTAAAGAAATTTGCCATCACCTTGAAAGCCCATAGGACAGGGATATTAAATTGGTATAAGCATTTAATATCAACAGGGACTTTGGAAGGGATGAACAACAAAATAAAAGTATTGAAACGAAAAGCTTATGGATACCGGGATATGGAATTTTTCAATCTGAAAATATTAGATATTCATAACGTCAGGTACGCATTAATCTGAAGAACCATGTTTTTTGCCTAGCAGTTCGCATCCCTGTTTCCAACAATTTAAAATTCCGTTGTAACTAATTTTTTGAACGGCATCTGGATAAAACAATTGAAGGAACGCCCTTCGGGATTGGCAAAGAGGGCGTTTTCAAAAGCGGCGGTTTTTCCCAGTCCTACTCCGAAGAAGTCTCTAAAGGGAGCAGACACCGCAGGTTTTTCCTCTCCATCCCAATACATTTTCACAATCAGTCCGCGCAATGTATATTCGGACCGATCCCGAATAGTCATCCAAATCCTATTGATCATTCCGGATCCTTCGACATCCAATAGCGTTTTGGTTTCGCCGGCTTTGATTATGTCATAAGCATGTCTCTTGGCGCCTTTGTTTTCCATGCCGCCTTTGCCTTTTTCAGCAGCAATGTTTTCGAAGCTGGACCACCGCGGTTCAATTTGGTCAGAATAGATAAATGGATCGGAAGGAATATTTGAATCCGGAATTTGCCTACCACAGCCCAAAAGGAGAAAAACGATCAAAACAGCCATGTATTTTGTTATTTTCATATGCGGCATTTCTTGTAATCTACAGATTAACGGCACACTTAATTTGACATCCAACGATTGAATAAATCTTGTCCATCTCCATTAGTCGATTGCAAAAAGTGTCACAACCGATTTCGGAGGCATATCAATCAGAATTCGGTCATTTACTAGTTCATAATTACCGATGTCTTTGTATTTTTCCCAGGTAACCATTGGGTTGAGTTTATCGATCTGACCTTCATTGGATCGGAATGCCCGGAATATTTTCTTATCTGATCCTTTTATTTCGATGGATATTTTCCATGGAAAATTATGGTTATTCCCAACAACGATGGCATCCTTATCCGAAGATTCATTGGCTGAAAATCCAAAAGCGAGGATTTCGGTGTCCATTGAAAATGTTTGAACAACTTTGGTCCCTTTTTGTGCAGCCCTGGTGAGCTGCTTAAAAATATAATACAACGGCGCCACGCTGAAAGTCCCGTCAGCCAAAATGTCTATCGGTTTTATAGTCTTGTCATAGGTGCCAATATCCTTGGTAAAAGCCCAGGGGATGATCCCGTTAACACCTGCCTGATAGATTTGCATGTGCATGGACTTTAAAAAAAGAATTCCGGGCTTAAAGTACAGCGAAGTACTCCATGAATGCAATTCCGGCCGTTCCGATTGCAGCAATGTGGTTCCATGATTTGTTGGTCCGCCAAACCAGCGGTCTTCAAGATTTGGAGAGTAAAACCCGTGTGAAGTGATCAGGGAAAGATTATTCAGCGCTTGTTTGTTTTCGAAAATGGCATTGGCATAACCGGTAGTATAAAATTTTG
>Ga0272442_10006963_pt1 | contig 14711 bp, 9 predicted proteins | sample SSMForm2O_FD_200262 | JGI IMG/M metagenome (GOLD analysis project Ga0272442, IMG submission 200262) | Marine sediment archaeal communities from Little Sippewissett salt marsh, Falmouth, MA, United States - SSM-Form-2O | ecosystem: Environmental > Aquatic > Marine > Wetlands > Sediment ...
TGATTTTAATTTTGCAGTTAACGGACATAATTTAAGAAAGTTTGACTATGTTTTTGCACCTCATAAAGAGGGAAATATGCTTGCCCAAGTAATGGATATTAGGCAACATTCTGACCTAAGATTTGAGGATGCAACAGGACTTATGGCCAGTCAAGAAAGACCTGTAATAAAAGCAAGTCTATCGGCATTTGCAGGTGTAATTGGTTTTAGAGACAAAAAAGGCTTACTTCAATCTCCTCGCTCACCCTTCAGTGCTGGAACAGCTATTATGAAAGCACAAGAAAATCTTATAAGAAATGTATTAGGACTTAGCGCATCGAAGGAAAACGGTGCATATATTGGTCTTCTAAAGGGTCACAATCTTAAGGTTTTTTTAAACGTTGATGCACTTGTCCAAAAACATATCTGTATTCTTGCAAAAACAGGAGGCGGTAAAAGTTATGCATGCGGCGTTCTTATCGAAGAGTTATTAAAACATAAAATACCAATGGTAATAATTGATACCCATGGGGAATACCATTCATTGGTCGAGCCGAATAAAAGTAGGAAAGACCAAAAAAATATGGAAAGATTTGGAGTGAAAAAACACGGATATACAAATCAAATAAATGAGTATTCACCTGTTGGATCTAGAGGAAATATTAAACATCTTAGTTTAAATGGAGTAAACCTTGAGGCTCGTGAAATAATAGACCTTTTATCTGCAAAACTTTCTGGTCCGCAGATTGGAGTTTTATATCAAGCAATAAAAGAGATAAAAGAATACAAAAAAATGTGGACCATCAGAGATATTATTGATGCAGTTAATCGTAGTAAAAGCAATGCAAGATGGAACGTAATTGCATCTCTTGAATCACTTGATTCAATAGGTGTTTTTTCAGAAAATGGAACAACAACTAATGAGCTTGTGACAAAAGGAAAATGTTCAACAATAAATATGAAAGGAGTGGCACCTGATGTACAGGATGTTGTTGTTGCACGTCTTACAAAAGAACTTTTTGATGCAAGAAAATCAGGAAAAATATCACCATTTTTACTTGTAGTTGAAGAGGCCCATAATTATTGCCCAGAAAGAGGATTTGGTAACGCAGTTTCTTCAAATATTTTAAGAACAGTTGCATCTGAAGGTAGAAAATTTGGTATGGGAATATGTATAGTTAGTCAGCGGCCCGCAAAGGTTGATAAAAATATTATTTCACAATGTAACACAAATATAATTTTAAAAGTAACAAATCCAAATGATCTAAAAGCAATCATCCAATCTGTTGAAGGACTTACAAGTCAAACTTGTGATGAAATTCAACGTTTACCAATAGGAATTGCTTTACTATCCGGTGCAGGTTTACAAATGCCAGTAATGGCAGAAATCCGTACCCGAGAAACAAATCATGGAGGTAGATCTGTAGGAATTTCTAAACCAGGTGGTGGAGAAGAAGAAATCTACAAACCAATAAAGGTGCAAAACACCCCGCCTCCGCCAAAGATTGAAACGCCGAAAACTAACGAACCTGCTAAAAAAAGTGAAAATTTAACAGATAAAGCCCAGCATGTAGCAAGAGTTGCAAATAGACTTGGATGGGTAAATACTGATGATCCAGATGAAGCAATAAAGATTCTTTCAAAAGAAGCCGAAAAAATGAAAGAAAATGTTTACAAATATCTAGAATCATTATCTAATCTTGGTAAAAATTTTTGTTATAAAGAAAATCCAAGTTGTATAAAATGTCCTATGAAAAATAGCTGTAAATATCGGTTAAATAAACCACAAGAAAAAAAAGGATTTTTTAAAAGATAAAATGAAATCATGAAAAAAAAAATTGTATTAATTACAATAACTCTTATAATTTCAATATTTGCTTTATCTGGATGTTTTGAAATATTTTCAAACAGCAATGGGAAAACAATTTATAAATCACATCCAACAAAAATTTCTTATGAAATTAGTTATGGATATAAAATAAACTGTACTGGAGCAGGTAAATATTCGATTAAATATAATTGTGATGTTCCTGAGTTAATTAATGGTGAAATTTTATCAACAATTATTCAAGATAATAATTATGAAGATATTGTACTTGCAACCAACAATTATGTCAAACAATGGAATATCACTGGATATGATGGTAATAATTATAATCTTGGAATATCTGCAATTGTTGAAGCAGAAAGCTATGTTGTTTCTGATTTAAGTGGCTCAGATGCAAAAAGCATTGATGATATTAAAAATCAATATCCACATTTTATAAACCAATATTGTAAAGCTCAATCAAATGATTCTACAATTTTTATTAATCCAAACGATCCAGAAATTGCCTCTATTGCAAAATCTATAAAAAGTTCATCTGGGACAAATAATTCATTTATTGTTGCAAAAGAACTTTTCATTTGGTTAAAGCAACATACAACTTACAAAACTCATGTTAATAATATCATTCAACCTGCTGAATTAACTTTTCAGTCGAGAACTGGTGACTGTGATGATTTATCATTTCTATATATATCATTATGCAGAGCAGTTTCAATTCCAGCAAGATTTATAAGAGGATTTTTAATTGAAGAAGATAGTGCAATATCACATGCATGGGTTGAAATCTTTGTTGGGGAAAATATTGGTAATAATGGTTGGATTCCAGTTGAATGCGCAGGAGTTTCTGGGGAAATTAAAAAAGAAATTAATCAAAATTTTGGAGTTGAAACTTCTGAACACCTAAGACTTTTCACAGACGATGGAAGTAACGAATCTATTAATGTATCATTAACTGGACTTTATTTGGTCAAATATAACCCAAATATTAATCTATTTCCTGAATCTTATGCAGAAATTAATAATTATGTAGAACTAAAATCAAATGAACTTGTAATTGATGAAAACAACAATAGGTTTTATCAATAACCTTATTTAGAAGCAAATTAATTTTTCATATACTAATAGTATTATTACACCTAAAAGATTTATATATTAAAAGTTCATACAGCGTTACTCTTATCTAAAAGGTGAAACATGGGCAAAGGAATTAATGCTGCAAGAAAACTCAAAAAAAGCAGAAAGAATCAGCGTTGGAGTGACAGACAGTACAAAAAAAGAGTATTGCACTTAAAAGAAAAAGCAGATCCACTAGAAGGAACAGCTCAAGCAAGAGGAATAGTTATTGAAAAGGTCGGAATTGAAGCAAAACAGCCAAATTCAGCTATTAGAAAGTGTGTAAAAGTTCAACTCATTAAAAACGGCAGACAAATAACTGCATTTGCTCCGGGCAATAATGCAATCAGCTTTATTGATGAACACGACGAAGTAATGGTTGAAGGTATCGGAGGTAGAATGGGACGAAGTTACGGTGATATCCCTGGAGTTCGTTTCAAAGTAATTAAGGTAAATGATGTTTCTTTACATGAAATGATTAAAGGAAAAGTTGAGAAAGCAATGAGAAGATAATCATGACAAATAAAAAAACTGAAAAAATTGATAATAATTTTTTTCCTGTTCTTGGAAAGTATGATATGAGTGAAGTAAAAATTGAAGATAAAGGTCTTGAAAGATATATAAATCTTAATACAGAAAACATCTACTATGGAGGCGTTTATTCAAATAAATTATTTGCAAAATCAAAGATTCCTCTAGTTGAACGATTAATTAATAATATTATGAGATCAGAGCATTATAATGGTAAAAAACTTAAAGCTTATAAAATTGTAAAGGCAGCTTTTGAAATTATTGATAAAAAGGCTAAATCAAATCCTATGCAAGTACTAATCAACGCAATTCAGAACGCTGCTCCAAAAGAAGAAACAACAAGACTGCGTTTTGGGGGAATTTCTGTTCCAAAGGCAGTAGATGTAGCACCTCAAAGACGTTTGGATGTATCTATTCGAAATATCTGTAAAGGAGCTTTAAGTGCTAGTTATAAGAATAAAAAAAGCATGGAATCATGTCTTGCAGATGAAATTATTAAAGCTTCAAAAAATGATGTAGCTTCTTTTGCGGTTTCAAAGAAAAATGATATCGAACGTGTTGCAAAATCAGCTCGTTAAAAATATGAAATTTATAAAAAATATTATGAGGTAATTAGTATGGGCAAGAAAGAAGATAACATAAAAAAAGCAAAAAATCTGATGGACAAATTAAACCGTATTAGAAACATCGGAATTGCTGCTCACATAGATCATGGAAAAACAACTCTAAGTGATAATCTACTTGCAGGTTGCGGAATGATGAGTGAAGACCTTGCAGGAAAGCAACTTGTACTTGATTTTGACGAACAAGAACAGGATAGAGGTATTACAATTAATACTGCTTCAGCGTCTATGGTTCACGATTTTGAAGGTAATGAATATCTAGTAAACCTTTTAGATACACCGGGACACGTTGATTTCGGTGGAGATGTAACTCGTGCCATGCGCGCAGTTGATGGTTGTATTGTTGTTGTTTGTGCAGTTGAAGGCGCTATGCCTCAAACTGAAACTGTTATTCGTCAAGCTTTAAGAGAAAATGTAAAGCCGATACTTTTTATAAACAAAGTTGACAGATTAATAAATGAACTTAGAGTCACTCCTGAAGAGATGCAACAAAGATTTGTAAAAATTATTGCAAAGTTTAATGAACTATTAAACAAAACTGTCCCTGATCAATTTAAAGGAAAGTGGAATGTAAAAGTAGAAGATGGAAGTGTTGCTTTTGGTTCTGCTTTTTACAATTGGGCAATTTCTGCACCTTATATGCAAAAATCTGGCCTTTCATTCAAAGACATTTATGATTATTGTCATAATGAAAAACAAAAGGAACTTGCAAAAAAAACACCTATTCATGAAGTATTACTTGATATGGTCGTAGATCACTTGCCTTCGCCAGATATTGCTCAAAAGTATAGAATTCCAAATATCTGGAGAGGAGACGAAAATACACCTCTTGGAAAAAGTATGATGCAAACCGAAGACAATGGCCCTCTTGCTCTAATGATTACAAAAATTGTAATGGACCCACATGCCGGTGAAGTTGCAGTAGGAAGAATGTATAGCGGAAAAATCGAGCGTGGTCAAGAAGTATATGTTGCAGGGATTCCAAAAATCAACCGTGTACAACAAGTGAATTTAATGGTTGGTTCAGATAGAATTCCTGTTGAATTTGTAAGTGCAGGAAACATTGTTGCTGCAACTGGTATCCGTGATGCAATAGCAGGTAGTACTGTTACAGATAATCCTGAAGCAGAACCATTCGAAAGAATCGTTCATGTTAGTGAACCTGTGGTAACAGTTGCAGTTGAAGCAAAGAATATGAAAGATCTGCCAAAATTAATTGAAGTTTTAAGAATTGTTTCAAAGGCAGATCCAAGTATTCAAGTTGATATAAATCAAGAGACAGGTGAAAACCTAATGTCTGGAATGGGTGAGCTACATCTTGAAATAACAGAATATAGAATAAAAAACGAATATGGTGTTGATATTGTAACTTCAGAACCTATCGTTGTATATCGAGAGTCAGTTGCTAAAAAAAGCCCACAAAAATTTGAAGGGAAATCACCAAACAAACATAATCGATTTTATATTGAAATTGAACCTTTACCTGAAAACATCTCAAAAGCATTATATAATAATGAAATACCTGAAAATGTTAAAAAACATAAGAAAGATGTCATAAAAATATTGCAAGATCTAGGTATAGATAAGATTAGAGCCAAAGGCGTTTTTGGAATTAAAGGGCTAAACATAATAACAGATGTTACAAAAGGTATTCAGCATTTATTTGAAACAAGAGAGCTTATTAAAGAAGCCTTTGACGAAGTAATGAAAAGCGGACCTACTGCAAATGAACCTTGTCAGGGATTATTAGTAAAACTTGTTGATGCAAAGCTTCACGAAGATGCAATTCATAGAGGCCCTGCTCAAGTAATTCCTGCAGTTAGAAATGCAATATATGGCTCAATTACTGTTTCAGATCCAGTCCTACTTGAACCAATGCAAAAGGTCTTTATTTCAACACCACAAGATCTAATGGGTGATGCATCAAGAGAGCTAAACCAGAGAAGAGCAACCGTTCGTGACATGCAAACAGAAAAGGATATGGTAAATATCGATGCAAAAGCACCAGTTGCAGAAATGTTTGGATTTGCATCAGCAATTAGATCTGCAACAGGCGGAAGAGTACTATGGAATACCGAAAACATTGGTTTTGAACAACTTCCAAGACAATTGCAACCAGAAATCGTTAAACAAATAAGAGAAAGAAAAGGTCTTAAACCTGAACCTTTCCCCGCTAGTTATTATATGGATTAAATAAGCCTTCAACTAGAAGGCTTCTATTTTTAGATATTCATTGTATGCTAAAGTTATATTGAAAATATACCCATCCATATCAGAATTTTGAAAAGAAATAATTGCATTTTGTTGAGCATTTGTTGAGTTTATAATATGCTGATTATTAATAGGTCCCAGATCTCTATTAGCATATTGAGTATAGTAATCCCAAACACTTTGAGTTATATTAAAAATATCATTACCAAGTTTTAAATCAACTTCTATACTATTTTCATTTTCATATCTTCTACCTCTGTATCCTGTGTTACTGATTATTTTTTGATTTTTAATTTTGTGTAAATACATTGTACCACCTTGTTTTTGTAAGCCATGGCCTGCATCGTTTTCATCATTAGGGTGGCACACTTTTAAAATAAGACATTTTTTGGTTTCAAGTAAGTTAATTGCTTTTGATTGATCTGTCAATACCCAACCATAGGTTGGTACAAAATATTCAGTTATACAATGGTAAACGCCACCAATTACACTAGGTTCAGTAATCAAAATTTTTGCAGGAATTCCTACTGTACGAAATAAGGCTGCTGCAAGATTTGCTTGTCCTGCACAATTTCCGTGATTAAAAAAAACTGAATAAGCATCTCCAAATTTGGCTAATGTTAAAATAAAATCTCTTCTAGCCTCATAAATCACTAAATCAGAGTTATCAAACCTATTTGGGAATAATAAATACAGAACATATGGGATCCCATGGTTAATAATATAATTTTTTAACTTGGGTATATGGTCAACTGTTCTATTGTCACCACGTTTAGTTCTAAATGATTTAATTGTCTTTTCAACATATGGCCAATAGTCCCCACGCTTGAAACTTACTAATTTAATTGAATTTTCAACGTATTTTATAAGATTGTTATCGGATCTAATTTTTATTGGTTTTGAGCGGATTTTAAATAATAATTTATTTGCTTGAACTGACTCTGTTGGAGATAACCATATCTTAATTTCTTCAGGTATATCCTTTTCATCCGGAATTTCAACATCTTTAGGTAAATCAGAATAAATTTTATCTTTAGTTAAGGTAAAATACTCAAAATAAATTTTGGTTTTTTCATTTTTCTTCATTGGCCCTATTGTGAAATTAATGATTTTGTTAGGAGGATTTCTGTCATCTTCAATTTTATAATCAAGGATATTTGCAGTTGTATTGTCCATAATCCTTAGATATATGGGAGCTTGAAATTCATAATTAGGAGGAATTGAATGAATAACATAGAAATTATCTACATTTTCAGTTGCATATAACGTAAGAATAGTACGACCATTTAATAGATAAAGAATTTGTTCTTCATCCCCAAAATTTGAATTAGTTACTTGCTGTGAAGTTTTTTCAATTGATGCACTTATTACACCAGGAGAAAATATTGTTACCATTAAAAGAAAGATTATTAAAAAAAATGTAATATTTTTAAAAATTAAATTGAGTTTTTCCATTATAAATGCTTTTATTTATTAAAGCTTATATAATTTATAGTCCAATTTTCCTGTTCTAAATAAAAATAAAGAAAAACATTAAATCAAAGAGCTCATTACAGTTGTTGAGATGCACCATGGATAGAGGAGTTATACCAATTAATAAAGAATATGAACTACAGTTTAACTATTACGATAGAGACCAAAAATTCAAATATTTTAACAGGAAATTTGAAATAATTCTAGTTGAAAAAAAGACCCTTAGAAAAAATTATATTATGCATATGGATAATGCAGATCACAGACAAATGATGCCCAGGGTTTACAAAGCATCAACTGGTAAGAAAAAACATGAATTTGGAATCACAACATTAAACTGGAACGATATTAAAACAAAATTTATTGATTATATAGTTACTGAAGTTGGAGAAAAACAAAGAAACAATGTAAAAAAGGCAATTTCTAAGTTATCTTCTCCCAAGTTATAGGTTTGCAATTTTGTATTTTCCGTGAATTGGTTCATATATTTGACCTTGACGTTTAAGTCTATCAAGTGCCTCCTCAACTTTTAGTGATTCGAGACCCTCAATTTCTGCTTCTCTAATAATATCTCCTCTGACAGCATTTCCATCTTTTGATTCATCACTAAGTCTTTGGACAATATCAATAATCATTCTCATCCTATCATGCTGGCTATGAGAAATCCCCGTTGCAATTATGTCAATATCAAATCTACCGGTTTCTCTATCCATCCCAACTCTTCGAAGATATTGATCAATAATATATATCCCTCTTTTTGCATCATCAACAGTTACTTCTTGTGAAAGCCTCATTCTAGCACTTGCTTCTGAAAGTCTTACAAATGCTTCAAGCTGTCTAGGGGTAAAGGTTACAGATTCTTCAGATGAACTTCTGAAGTCAACATAATAATTTTTTAAAATTTCAAGAGCTTCATCAGTCATAACAGGAAAGATATTTCTTTTAGCAAAAGCTACATATTTTCTTAGAAACTCAGGGGTATAAGTTGGTATTATCATATTTGTTAAACGATCATGTTCTTTTTTTGTATAACTAGTTTTTTTAACTTTTTTAATTTGTTCGTTGATCTCTCCGGATTTATGTGTATATAAAACATGAGTAGCAAGGTCTGTATCTCTTTTACGTTCCGGCTTATCAATTATGGAAAAAATCAAATCAAAACGTGAAAGAAGTGCTGGAGGCATATTAATCTGTTCATGAATTGGTATGAATTCATCGAATCTGCCTAGTTTTGGATTTGCTGCTGCAAGAAGCGCACATCTTGATTTAAGGGTTGCATTAATTCCTGCCTTTGCAACAGAAATTTCTTGCTGTTCCATAGCCTGATGAATTGCACTTCTATCAGTTTCATCCATCTTATCAATTTCATCAATACATGCAACTCCCATATCTGCAAGAACAAGTGCTCCTGCCTCAAGAGTCCATTGCCCCTCTGCAAATTCATCTCTTACTGCTGCAGCAGTAAGACCTGCAGCAGATGATGCCTTCCCAGATGCATAAACACTTCTTGGTGCAAGTTTTGACATATATGTAAGCATTTGAGATTTTGCAGTACCCGGATCACCTACAAAAAGCGTGTGAATATCGCCTCTAATGCGAGTACCATCTGGCATTTCTTTTGCAATTCCGCCAAATAAAAGTAGAAGCATTGCTTCTTTTTCAACATCAAGTCCAAAAATCGTTGGCGATATACTTGATTTCATTTTTTTGAAAAGTTCTGGGTCTTTGCTAACCTTAATTATTTCTTTTTCGTCTTCTTCTGTTACTACTACTTCCTCAAAAGCAAACTGCTGGCTTTCAATGCTATTTGCATCCATTGTTTTATCAAAAGCTGTTAGTCGAAATGTACCTCTTCTTCTTTGGGTTGAATGTAGTATTCCATTAATAATTACTCTATCACCTGGTGCTATTTCACCAACAAGGTCGTCTTCAAGATATACTCCAATTCTTTCAGGTTGAGCACCACCACGAAGACCTTCTGGACTTTCTTGAATTTCAATTTTTTGTGAATCAATAAAAGAAGATAGACTGCTTAGTAGTTTAAACGAAGAAACCCTTCCGCATCCTCCTTGATCCTCATAACACTCAGAGGGTTCCTTTAAAATATCTTCTTCTTGTTCAATTTTTATTACTGCTCCACATTTTTGACATTGAAAAGCTCCAACCTGAAGCTTTGGCCTAACTTCTGTTCTTTTTTTAACAAGCCCTTCTACTGCTGCAAGTTTTCCAAGGTGACTTGCACGTATTTTTCTAATAACGATTTTATTTGTATCTGGTAGACTTGTCACTCTAAAATGAAGCTGTAGCTTATTTTCAGAAGCAACATCAATATTTTTTAATGCTTCTTCTGCATTGTAAATTGCCTTATATGGCTGGTTAATAATCAAATCTGTTAGTTTTGGATCAGCTTTATCAATATCCCAAAAATCAACATACAGGCTTCTTTTTTCTGGATATTCAAGGGCGACTGTCTCAATATCTGATTTACAGTTTTCTTCAAAAAACTTCTGCCATAGCGATACTAAGCTCTCATCCTTTAACAGTTTAACCATGTTTACTTCCCCCAAATTTGGAAACTTGTAATACACACAATTGCTAATAAATTTTTAGCGGGTGTAGAAGCTCGCGAGTGGGTGCACGTTTCATTTAATGACTGCCCATCTGCCTTCTTGACCCCGTTAACCCGATGAGCATCAGCAGTTTGTGGTAAGGCTGCTCACTTCCGTGCCTAACCCGATTTCCACAGCTAAGATGCACATATAACCCTCCAGTTATATGCAGTCATCACCTCTGATCCCAAAGGACAAGGTCTCATCGTCAACAAATGGATCAATAAATGCTCGTTACATCGCCTCTTGTTTTTGACCCCGGCATAAAGGCGATTTCCGGTTACAGGGAACGCCTATCTCCCCAGTCTATTCTACACCTTTCGCCAATAAAGTTAAAGTGATCTACGCATAATTACAAATAAATTTCTGAAAAATTGAAAGAAGATTAAAGCAAGTGCTATTGCAATAAATGCAATATCGCGAGTTATATAAAGCCACGCACCTCCTCCTTCCTCTCCAAATGAAATACTATCATTTACAAGTAAATAAATGAATACTCCTACTATGAAGAATAGTATTATGTTTATGTAAAATGACCATTTATACCATGTTTTTTTACTCATTTGACGAACCATATTATCTACCATGATAACATCTCCTTACTAACATTGCATAGTTGAATTAATATATGAAACTTATGTTTAAATATATTACAAAAAATCAGTTAATTTTGTTGTTTTAACCTTATCACTCATAAAAAGAGAATCTATAGACTTTTCAACTAAAGTAATTCTCTGCCTTGCATAAGGAGAAATATTATATCTTTTTGCAATTTCTTTTGATATTTGTAGATATTTTTTGACTGATTTTTCATGAACAGTAAGTGTTAATTTTCCACCACATTTTTTACAAACTCCTTGTAAAGGAGGACGTCTATAGATAATATTACATGTTGGACAACGAACTGATTGCTTTGAAAATGCACGCATATTTCCAATCATATCAGGCAAAAAGTGCCTTTCAATAACTTTGTATGCAACATCTGCCTCATCAACTGCTCTTATTTTTGCAGCTAGATTAAGTTGTGCATTCATCTTATCCATCATAGTTTTTAAAGATTTATAGTTAGAAATCTTTGGTCCTTCAGAAATATCATCTGTATCATGTGTAAACCCAAATTTTTCATATTGTAGTTCTGTACCGAGCCTTGATGCAACAAGTCCCATTTTAGATTCAAGTTCTTTTGAATGTTCGTGTCGATGAGTTGACTCATAAAATTCAAGAGGATAAAGCGAAAGGGTATCAACGTTATGTGCTTCTTTGTCAACCTCTGAAGGGTCGATACGCGTGGTAAGTATTAATGGAAGATCCATCTTACCGCCACGTTTATCTGGAATATATGAATGTGAAAAATTAATAAGAGCATCCATAAGAAGCATTAATCCATCTTCGTCGCCATCACAGTTTCGTCTTTTCGATGCATGATAAAAGGGATGCCCGTAACAAACTTGAGCATCAGTAAAACCAATAATTCTTGATAAAGATCCTGCAGATGTATGTGGTGCAAGACCAATTGTTAGATGTCCTACTAAGTCAGTAAGTTTTTTAATATTGTAAAATTTTTCAAGCTCATAAAATTTTACTAAAAGGTCATCAATGAATTTTGATACTTGAGCAAAATATTCTGCACAAGACCTAGCTATTATCAAATCTTGAGCTTTTAAATCACAAAATTGATCTTTATTTTCAAGAGGATTTCCTAAATAATCTTTTGTATAACCCAGTTCTTTTAATTTATCAATAGAAACACCAATTTCTTCAGGTTTAAAATGTGTAAGTGGTGCATCAGTCATATCAAATCTAGTTGTTCCATCTTTAAAAACATGAACATTGTGTTTAGCTCGCAGTATGCCTTTTTCGAGAGGTTCAGGTGTTTTGTTTTTTGAAATAGTTCCAATAACACCTTTTATTGTTTCAGGCAGAGTTCTTTCTTTGATATTTTTTTGAGCTACTTTTAGTTCTTCTGCTAAGTTAATTTCTAATGTCTCTATTCTACCGTTTCCTACAATTGTATGCTCTCCACATGTACAAAAAAGCCTATAGGTTTTTTTATTACATTTTGGACATAGCCTCACTCCAGCTTCAATTTCTATTTTTCCACCATCTGCTGCATTTCTGATTAATCTTTGATTTCCACCATAGTTACCGATTGGAAAAAGTACATGTGGTGGGGGTCTCATTTTTCTAGCAGCAGCCTTTTCAGGTCTGCCCATCCTTGTACCAATTCTAAAAGGAGCTCGAGGTCTAATCTCAATACCTAAAAGCTTTGAAACAACTGAAATTGTACTTTTTTTATCTTTTAAATGTTTAATTCTATCTGACTCAATAATTCTTTTTTCGTTAACATCCAAACCACAGCAACTAATTATTGGATTTGAATATCTATCTAAAATTAGTTTTCCGTCTCTATACTTATGAAGAGCTCCCAATTCAATGAGAATTCTTTTAATTTCTTTATCTTTAGCAAGAATAAGATTTGAATTAGTATCAATTTTTCCATTAGATTTTATATAATTTGAAAGTAAAACAATATCATCTATAGATATATCATGCCAAAAAAGATTGTAATAGGGGTGTAATGGAATTTTATATTTATTTGAAAGTTCTACTGCATCATTCCACGTTGGTTCTTTAAGATTAATTTTTCTTCCAAAATTATCATTAATCTTTTTGTTTGTTTTATCTTCACAGTCAACAATTTCTTCTTTGGTATATTTTTTTGGCAAACAATTTAATTTTTTCTGAAGTTCCTGAACCCACCATTCATAAACATAACTTGAATCAGGTAGAAGTGAATTATTTTCAATAAATTCTCCAAAAGGAATTAATATTTCTCCAAGATCAATTATTTTTATAATCTTTAATTTCTTTATATCTTTTACATGGTTTATTTGAACTAAATCCTTGTTTTGAAGAAGTACAATTGGTCCTTCAATACTTGTACAAGGTGTTCCAATGGTTCCTTTCCCTGGTCTTTCTGTTTTAAGCTGGGTTCCTACTGCAATAAAATTATCAAGCAGAAACATAGAAGCAGGGTTTATTGCAGTTGATGCAAGTCCTGCAGTTCTAGCTCTACCATATCTTAATCTAAAACCACCCTTTCTTGATGGATGAGAAAACACAGGTCTACCTGCAATAACCTCACCAATATATTTCGAAGAAGGTAAAATTTCAGGTATGACACTTTCCTTTTTTTCCCCGTTTTTATCTTTATTTACAAAAATATCTAAAAAATCCCATCCTTTTAATTTTAATTTTTTAACATGTTTTAGAATCTTTGGAGCTTTTAGGCAAAGCCCTTCAGCAATGACTAAACAGGCGCCTCCCCTCAACCGATTTGTACCAACCCTTGATAAATCTCTATAACCAGTCACCTCTACATCTTCAGTTCCTTCTCCATTTATACAAATAGGACAATTGCTTGTGATTTTATCTATTTCATCAACAGAGGGAGTATATTGTAGATGTTGAGCTCTTTTATAAAGAGGGATTTCTTCTTTGTATCTTTCAATTTCACCTTTTGTAGGTTTATATTTATCAATACCTATTTCTCTTCTAACAACATCTGCAATTAAAACACTCATTGCCTGACCTGTTCCACCTGCGCTTCTAATGGGTCCTGAAAAATAAAGATCAATGTAATCCGAACCATCCTTGTTTTTTCCAAGTTTTACTTCAGCAATTCCTTCTAAAGGTGCAACTAAAACTCCCTCAGTTAAAATCGCAAGACCCGTTCTTATTGCTTGGTCAATTGCGCTTTCAGTGTTTTTAAATCTATATTTTTTTTCTTTAACAATATCTTTTGCAATATCAAGTGAAACAAGTTCTCTATTGCCATTTTTTTTGGTAGCTGATCTTATCTTTGGAGCAATTCCTTTTGGTCCTACGAGTTGTTCAACTCTAGAAGCAAGATCAAGTGCTTGAGGAATTTCAACTTCAAACTCAGGGTCTAAACCTCTCTTTCTTGCATCAGATGCAATTGAATAACAAATATCAATATTTTCTTGTAAACTTTTAAAATACTCTCGCATATCTGAGCTAACTGCAATATTTTTGGATAGATCCCCACCCATAACTGACATCTCTAAAAATTAACAAAAATCATAATGTTAAAAGTATGTTTAAAACTTTTTACTGAAATCCATCATTGTTACATTGCCTGATTTCAAATCAACAATTGGAAGTTTTGCAGAGTCTGGAATAAAATTTAGCATCTTTTGATAGGAGGTTTGTGATTGCCAGCTAGACGCATTCAGCAAAGTTATTCCTCTATATTCACCAATTTGAGCCAAGTGAACATGACCTGTAACAAAAATATCTGGTATTTTATCAATCACCATATAA
>Ga0272442_10006964_pt1 | contig 14710 bp, 9 predicted proteins | sample SSMForm2O_FD_200262 | JGI IMG/M metagenome (GOLD analysis project Ga0272442, IMG submission 200262) | Marine sediment archaeal communities from Little Sippewissett salt marsh, Falmouth, MA, United States - SSM-Form-2O | ecosystem: Environmental > Aquatic > Marine > Wetlands > Sediment ...
TCACCATCCCGAAACACTTAAACTAAGGGGTGCAGACTAAAAACTCCATGTCCAGCGGACTAAAACCCTCAAGAAGATTTTCGAACAGGGATGGCCCCATGTCCAGGTAGAACTCGGAGAAATTCCGACTGCGTTCCTGTAAGCTACCCCCGGGAAATAGGGAGTCCTGAAGATCGCGAACCCGGGAGACGGAATCTTTTAATTTTCGTTTCTGCGCCTTAAGCAACCTTTTCTCAAGGCGATCCAGGCCGTTGAGCTGTTTTACCTCCTGGGCCTTTACAGCTCCCAAAAAGGATTTATCCGTTTTCCCGGCAAGACTGTAAAGATCCTTAAACTGCTTCTTAAGATGTTCGCGCTGGGGGGTGAAATCAATGGAAATTTCTGAAATCTCGCGAACCCTTTTTTCGATCAGGCGATCCGAATCCAGAAAAAGATCCGTAATATCGAGTTGTAATTTTTCGAGTTTTGCCTGCTGTTTTCGGGTCATCAACAAAGCGGAATTCCTCAACAGCAATATAGGGAAACCCACTTCGGAAGCCTCGAAATACGCTTTAAGTTCGAGCCAGTAGGCCAATTCCCCTCCTCCTCCGATATAACAGAGGTTCGGCAAAATTACTTCTTGATACAGGGGTCTGGTGATAACGTTTGGGGAAAACCGTTCAGGATGCTCGCGAAGTTCCTTTTTTAAAGCCTTTTCGGTAAAAAAAAGATCTGAATCTACCACTCCAAACCCATCTTCATGGGCCACCAGGCGGTTGCGCAGTCCGTCCAGCAGGTAGAAATAATTAATCTCCCGGGGGTTTACCTGTATGTGGTAGTCTCCGGGAAGCTCCTGGAGTTTATCGATGCTCTTACTTACAGATCGATATCCCAGGTTATCAAATACGTCCTTTTCAATATGCGGGATAAGAAGCTCTTTTAGTCCCGGTTCGTCCCCGTCGATAATGACCAGGCCGAATGCCCCAAAGAGTTCATTGGCAAGGTAGCGTGTAGCCGCAGCGAGGTCGTTTTGCTCCAGGTAGGCATTTTTAAAAAGCTCCCGTAGTGCATCTGCACGCTTTCCGGGTCCGAGATCTGCGGAAAAAGTCTCATAGACCGCTTCGAGGCCCTTTAAATCCATTCGGCCTACCCCTCCTTCGGCTTCCCGATTCCAGTGAATATTTTTACCCCTGAAATTAAAATGGTTGATCTCCTCAAAATCGTGGTCTTCAGTGGCCATCCAATAGACGGGCACAAAACGACAATCCGGATAGGCCTCAGTGAGCTCAGCTGCGAGCTTCACGGCACACAGGATTTTATAGGCAAAATACAGGGGGCCCGTAAACAAATTGAGCTGGTGGCCTGTTACGACAGTAAACGTTTTTGAATCCTTCAGGGACTCTATGTGCTCCAGGGTGGCATCAGAAGCTTTCAATTCAGCGTACTGTTGTGACAATACTTCAGATACCCGAACCCGATGGCTTATAGGAAATTCGCGCTCTTTATCCGCGATCTGACCCTTGAAAGCTTCCAGGGATGGGAAACGGCCATAAAAAGGTACTAAATCATCCCGCTGATCGAGATAACCTTCAATAAGACCTGAAAAAAAACCGGTATCCTCAAACGGAATTCCCTGGAAGTGCATAGGATATAATGAGTTTCCAAAGATAAAATTCCCATGGGGATCAATTCCTAAAAATACGTTAAGAAAGTCGCACGGATTGGTGCTTTGGTAATGATAAAACAATACAGAATCCTTAGATTTATACCTCAACACAAACAGCATATGAGAATTTTTACCTGTCTAATCGCTTTTTTAATGGTGATACAACACCATGCCCAGGATCTCAAATCCCCTTCAGAATTCCTGGGGTATGAGCTGGGGTCCCAATTTACAAGGCATCACGAGGTCATCTCCTATTTCCAATATGTAGGGGAGTCCCTGCCCGGACAGGTTCAACTACAGCCCTACGGGTATACCAATGAGCGCAGGCCTCTGATGTTCGCTATACTTTCGAGTCCTGAAAACATGCAGAACGTGGAAGCTCTGAGAACTGCTCATTTGCAGAGTACTGAGGGAGGAGGAGATTCGCAAGTCGCTGTCGTATGGTTGAGTTATAACGTCCACGGAAATGAAAGTGTCAGTACAGAAGCCTCCATGCAGACGCTGTACGACCTGCTTACGTCAAAAAAGGGGTATCTGGAGAATACCCTGGTCATCATTGATCCATGCATCAACCCGGATGGAAGGGAGCGCTATGTAAACTGGTACTATCAGCATAAAAATACCCCTTATCAGGTGGATCCGAACAGTAAGGAACACCGGGAAGGATGGTGGTCCGGGCGAAGCAACCACTACATGTTTGACTTGAACAGGGACTGGGCCTGGCTGACCCAGGTTGAAAGCCAGCAACGCCTGAAACAATTCAACAAATGGATGCCGCATATTCATGTGGATTTTCATGAACAGGGCATGAATAACCCGTATTATTTTGCCCCGGCAGCCGAACCCTATCACGAAGTGATTACCGATTTCCAAAGGGAATTCCAGGTGAAAATCGGGAAGAACCACGCCCGTTATTTCGACCAGAATGGCTGGTTCTATTTCACCCGTGAGGTATTCGATCTCTTCTATCCAAGCTATGGGGATACCTACCCGACCTATAACGGGGCCATTGGCATGACCTATGAACAAGGTGGAAGTGGCCGGGCTGGCCTGGCGGTGGAAGTGGCTTCCGGGGATACCCTAACCCTCAAAGACCGGATTGCCCATCACCTGACCACTGGGCTCAGTACCGTGGAGGTCGCTTCCCAGAATGCCGGGACACTGAACGAAGAATTCCGAAACTTTTTCAAGGGCGACAAAGACTTCAAGTACAAGTCTTATATCCTCAACGGTGACCCGGATAAGCAACGGGCTTTGGCTGAGTTACTGGACAAACATGAAATAAACTACGGCTGGGCGGGAGAATCTACAGTCCGCGGCCTCAACTTCGGATCGGGCGCCACTACCTCCCTGAAAACAAATTCCGGGAGTATGGTGGTCTCTACCAACCAGAAAAAAGGTACCATGGTAAAAGTACTGTTCGAACCCAATGCCGTCCTCAGCGATTCATTGACATACGACATCACGGCCTGGTCATTACCTTATGCCTATGGCCTGGATGCATTGGCCAGTGAGGGACTGGTAAAAACAGATGCCTCTCAGGCCGCACCCTGGAGTACCGTCCCCCTGGGGATTGAGAAAGGAGCCTTTGCCCATATCGGGGACTGGAATAGCATGAAAGATGCCCGGTTTTTATCCGATTTAGTTCAAAACGGCATCCGGGTACGCAGGTCAGAACGGCCATTCCAATTGGGCGGGAAGACCTGGGATGCAGGCAGTCTTATCATTAGCCGCAGCGATAATCTTCGCAAGCCTGATTTTGAACAAATACTTCAAACCCTTGTGGAAAAGCATCAAAAACCCCTGACCCCTGCCCGCACGGGCATGGTAGATTCGGGAAAGGACTTCGGGTCCCGTTATGTGGGCATGATCCCGGAAACCCGGGTGGCCGTATTGTCGGGAGAACCTACCTCCACCCTTAGATTCGGGGAGGTCTGGCATTATTTCGAACAACAACTTCACTATCCCCTAACCGTCCTGGATGCTGAATATTTTGATGGGGTTGCCCTTGATGATTACGATGTCCTGGTGTTACCCGATGGTTGGGGTTACCGGGGTTTCCTGAATGAAAGTCGAAAGGATCAGCTTAAAGATTGGGTGGCTGATGGGGGAAGGCTCATCGCGATGGGCAGGACACTGGCGTATCTCGGGGGAGAAGATGGATTTTCTATCGAGCAGAAGGAAGAGGAGTCTGAAGATCTTGAAGCAGAAACCCCTCCCTCATTCGCAGAGACCAGCAGGGAAAGGATTCGGGGGGAAATCACCGGGGCCATTTTTAAATCCAGGGTAGACCCTACACATCCCATGGCCTTTGGGTACGGAGATACCTATTACACCCTGAAATTGGGCAGTGATACCTATATTTTACCCGATGGGGGTACTGTTGCCGCACTAGGGGAATCACCATTACCTGTTGCGGGATTCGCCGGGAGTAAAGCCGTTACAAACCTTGCGGAGAGCCTGGTCTTTGCGATGGAAAACTACGGGCGTGGAGAAGTGGTGTATATGGCCGATAATCCACTTTTCCGTGGCTTCTGGGAAAATGGCAAACTGTTCTTTGCCAACGCCATCTTTATGGCGGAGTAACCCCTGCTTACTGAATGTTTACCGAGGTCATGGATACGGCCAGACACTCGTTTTCACCGCTGCTCAGGCTGACCTGAGCCTGCACCTGGTACGTTCCGGAATTAATGTATAAATGGGATACTGAACTGCCGCTGTCCTTTGTCCCGTCCCCGAAATCCCAGTTTACTTCTGTGACTGATAGATTCCCTGTGTATTGAATTGAAAACTGTACGGTCATCCCCCCTTGGGCACTATCGTCATCAATTTGGACAAGGCTGGCCTCTTGTTCGCAGTCGATTACCTGAGAGGCATCGTCATCCCCACTGCAGGCAAACATCAGAAAGAGGAGGGCCAAACCCGTAAAACGCAGGATTGGCCCATGCAGGAATAGTAGAAGCCCCTTCATACCTTACAACTAGCTTTTGTCAAAAATAGTCATAATTGTTGATGCCTGACCTTAAAACTACTCGCAATTAAAAGTCTTCAGTACGCAGGCGCAATGAGTGGTTGCAGCAGGCAGCTGCAGTATGCAGAAAACGCACAAGTCCTTTCAGGACATCAAAATCAGTACTGCCTACTGCCACTGCCTACTGCCGACTTCTAGTCTGAACCTTGAACCCTACAGAGCCGCTACCACATCGGCCTCCAGACTGCCTACACCCGGAGGGCTCTGTAATAGGACTGCATCCAGATTTACACCTTCAATAGGGATAACCTGCTGGCCTTCACGGTCCCACTCTATCCGTCTTCCCAATTTCCAGGAAAGACCCGTCATATGTGCCGCGATGGCCTCGTCAAAACCTTCCTGAATTCCACAACTGAGCGTACCGCCATTTCGGATGACGCTCAGCCATTCCCGCATATGCAGAAATGTAGAATCCACGCGTTTTCCGTCTACGTAGGTCCACATCAATCCTTTATCCGCAAAATACTGCGAGGTGGCCGACGAGACACCGTCCAGGGCTGAAGCTGCAGGATTATAATTGTAGATAGGGCTTTGAGGAGACATTTTACCAGCCTCTAACTGCTCGGCATATCGGGTAGAACCTCCATCGGGCCAGATTGTCAGGCGGTTCCCCAGTTCCATTGAGGCATCATGCCCCATAAGCATGGTAGGCCTGTTAAAACCATTGCCAAGGGTAGCACTATAGGTAAAGGTCATTCCTTTTTCCTTGCCTTTTCTTTGTGTGCTTCCGGTACTGAAATCAGGAAATTCCATATTCGCCTGTAGAACATCGGGCACGTTTCGTCCGTCCCTGTGGGTGTAAATCCCGCCAGAGGCCATTACAGATTTAGGAATCCCCATTTTTAAAACGCAGTTCAACCGGTCGTAATCGTGGGTGAGTAAATCCCCTGAAAGGCCTGAGCCATAAGCCCACCATTTCCGCCACCTGAAAAAGTGGTTTTTATTGAATGGGATTTCAGGCGCACTTCCGAGAAACTGTTGCCAGTCGATCGTCTGGGGACTGGCCTCAGGGTGTATATCGTAATTCCAGGCCCCATTGTCGTCATTGCGGTTTGTATTGGTTGTAATCAGGGAAACATGACCCAGGATTTCCTTTTCAACGATATCCCGGGCGGTTTTAAAACTCAGGGTTTGCCTGTGTTGATGACCTACCTGGAAGGCCGCCCTGGAATTCGCAGCCGCCTCTTTCAGGGCATAGGTCTCTGTAAGGTTATGCGTCATGGGTTTTTCCACATACACATGGACATTGTTATTAAGGGCCTCTATAGACATTGGGGCATGCCAGTGATCCGGGGTTGCAATAACTACAGCTTCCACCTCCCCGCTCCGGATCATCTCTGTATAGGTATTATAACGTTTGACCGGGGCATCTTCAGTTCCAAAGGACCGCATCGCTTTTTCAGCCCGGACATCAAAAACATCACAAACTCCGGTTATCTGAACATTTAAAGGTTCCTGGTTGCGGAAATCCTCCAGGGCCGTAAAAGGACGACCTTCGCGTTTCGCCTCCGCTGCCGCTTCTTCCATAGCTGCAATCCATTCGTCGGTAGCGTATCCGAGGGATCGGCAAAGCTGCTCACCCCGGATCCCGAATCCGATGATTCCCACGCGTACCGGTTTCCCGGATACTGCAGGCACAGCTGAGGGGAGGGATGGCTGAATATTTAATTGTTCAAGAATTGTTTCCCGCTCTCTTTTTTTGCCAACGGTTCCGGAGGCTCCCGCCCACCAAACCGTTCCTAAAATAGGGATGCTACCCAGTCCTAATAAGGCTTCTCTTCGTGTCCAGCTCATGACAATTCTGTTTTTGTAGTTGCTTTATTTCTTGAAAGGATTCTCGGAAGCCCGAAAAGGGAACCGGTGGGTTGATAAAAGAGTACCATACAGGCTACTGCTTCTATCAGGTTTTTGTTCACGATCCAATAACTACCCTCGGTATTCACCTGTGCCATTCCCGGCCAGGAAGGGTGCGCCAGGTAATAGAGCAGCAGCAAGCCCGCTCCGACAAGGGCTCCTGGTTTTTCCAGGACACCGAGAATCAGGGTAATACCGACAAAAACGAGGGCTGCCCAGTTCATGGTGTCGATCCACGGAAGTACAGCTTCGGAAGTCATGGCCTGAAATACGGGTTTTAAGGGGCCCTGTGCCGTAGCGAGGTACCCGAAACTCGTCCAGTCGGGATTGTACACTTTTACAATTCCCTCGTAGAGAAAATGCCAGCCGATAAGCACGCGAAGCAGGGCAAGACTCCAAAGTTTCCCCTGCGCTTTAAAAGATGAAGACATAAAAAAGGTTTTAGGTTATCAGATCGGAAAGGTTATTCGATCCCTCCCGGTTCTATTGTATACAGTCCATGAAATTAAGTAAACATTCATGTACTTTTTATGACAGTTATCAGCAATCGTTCACATCTGAAAAAAATATCAAGTACGCCCTGCCAGGACCGTCATAGCATCCACAAACCCATCGAGTTCTGCCGTAGTGGTATACACATTAGGGGTTATTCTGCACCCGTGTACATTGGCGTAATCAATGGCTACGGTAAAAATCCCAAACTCTGCAAGCAGTTGTTTGGAGAGGTCGGCAGGTTTCATATGGGAAATACCGGCATTGGCTATGGCACAACTACGGGCCTCGGCCTCCGGGGTACTGATAACTACATTTTTCACCCCTCTGAGTCGATCGCTCCAGTACCTTTGCAAAAACCGGAGTCTTTTCGTCTTTTCCTCCAGGCCTATACCCTCCAGGTAATCCATAGCGTCTGCAATGGCCAGGTCTGTATGAACCGGATGTGTCCCGGTATGGTTCAGCCGACCGATATCCCCGGGCTCCCGGTGATGTTCTGCCAACAATGGCCAGATTTTATCGATATGTTCGCTTCGGACATAGAGCAGTCCCGCCCCCAGGGGTGTACTCAACCATTTATGCAGGCTTGAGCCGTAGTAATCGCAACCCAATGCGGGCAAATCTACCGGGATGTGCCCGATACAATGTGCGCCGTCTACCAAAACCTCTACCCCGTACCGATGGGCCATATCACAGATTTTTTTAACCGGTAAAATCTGTCCGGTAATATTCACCATATGACAAATCATAATCATACGCGTTTTCGGGTTGATCCGGGACTCGTACAGGGCGACCAGTTCCTCGTCGGATTCAGGGTGGTTGGGAATTGAAACTTCGCGGCAAACCACACCATAGCGCTCCGATATCAGTTTAAAGTGCTCCCGCATGGCTCCGTAATCCTGAAGCGCGTATACCGCCTCATCTCCTTCTTTCCAGGGATAGCCACCTATAATCAGATCCAGGGACTCTGTGGTGTTCCGGGTAATGATTAAATTCTCGTCGGTGGTGTTGAGCATTTCAGCCAAGCGGCCCGTAATGCGTTTCTTATTCTCCCATTGCACCGTTCTCATATAGTACGCTCCCTCGTAATTCACAGCTTTCACATGTGCAATAAAAGCCTCCATCGTCGGGTTGGGGATTATATTGTAGTAACCATTCTCCAGATTGATATAATCCGGCTTGAGGGTATAGTCCTTGCGTATCCTGTCCCAGTATGCCTCACCTCTGCCCTCGGGATAAGCCTCGGGCTGCCATCGGGTCAGGGGCTCCATACCTGAAGCCATCATTGGGGCTGCAAAGGCGGCGTAGCCCAGGCGTTTAATAAAGTCTCTTTTTTTCACTTTGCTCGTTTTGCCCTCTGAAGATACTAAAACGTTGGAAATAGTATCAAACCCGAAGGTCGCAACCCTTTCTCATGCTTTTAATTCAAGCTTAAATACCGTATCTTCGAACTTAAAAAATTGGAGCTTCTTAAAGGCGGTTTTCACCTCCGGGATCCCAAAAAAAGACTGCTATGAATCACTATTTAGGTCCGATCTTTATCCTCTTCCTCCTGTTGGGGTTCCCCCTGAGTGCGCAGGAAGGCCAGCAAGCGAGCGCCATGGATTTCCGCTCCTACGAGGGTGTGGTACGCGATGCCGATTCCCGTGACCCCCTTGTATTTGCAACCCTTACCCTTGAAGACCAGAACATCAGCACCGTAACCAACTCCGAGGGGGAATTCCTCTTAAAAATCCCGGAGAGTCTCGCTGAAGGTACGGTACATGTGTCCTTTCTGGGTTACAAATCCCGATCCATACCCTTAAACCAGTTCGAAGAAAACGGCACGGATATTTTCCTCGACGTTTCCGTGACCACCCTTCAGGAAGTAGATGTGGTAGTCCCGAAGGATGCACGGGCCCTGGTACAGGACGCTTTCAGCAAGAGAGGTGAGAACTATACGCAGGATCCTATGAAAATGACCGCTTTTTACCGGGAAACCATTCGGAAGCGGCGCCAGAATGTCTCCTTATCCGAGGCCGTGATTACTGTGTATAAAACGCCGTATTCCAGTCCGAGGCACGATGTCGCAGAACTGTACAAGTCGCGCAAAAGCACGGATTACTCCAAACTCGATACGGTAGCTTTAAAATTACAGGGCGGCCCCTATAATACGCTCTACGTAGACCTGATGAAATATCCCGATTATATTTTCGCTTCGGATTATTTTGACGATTACAATTTTACTTTTGATCGCAATACACGCATCAACGACCGTTTGATCTTTGTTATTAATTTTCGCCAGAAAGATGAGATCATCGAACCTCTGTATACCGGAAAACTGTATATAGACGCTGAGCGGAAGATACTGACCAGTGCCATATTCTCCCTCAATATTACAGATCCGAAAGTGGCGAGCCGGATGTTTGTGAGGAAAAAACCTGCCAATGCCGATGTCTACCCGACTGAGGTATCCTACCGGGTCGACTACAGGGAAAAAGATGGAAAATGGTATTACGGCTACAGCAATGCCATCCTGGAGTTTAAAATTGACTGGGACAAAAAGCTATTTAACTCCATCTATAATCTGACCTGTGAAATGGCCGTCACAGACTGGGAACCCTATACCGGGGGCAAAGTACCCAAATCCAAGGAGCGCATTCGCTCGTCCATCATCCTGAGCGATGCTACCGATGGATTTTCAGATCCGGAATTCTGGGGGGCCTATAATATCATTGAACCCGATAAATCCATAGAGTCTGCCATTCGGAAAATCCAGAGACAAATTAAACGGGAAGAGCGAAAAAATGATTAACACCTTCGATTCCGGCCCTTCAAGTAGTTGATTTATAAACAATTGTTGATAACAGCAGTGAATAAACTGTGAATTTCTTCTTTGTGGATTATTTGCAAAAGGAAGGGGTTTTAGATACTTTGCTTATGTAATTGTTAAGGGGTTTCCAGTCCTTGGAAATCGCGGAAGATTACTACAGAGTTAGCGTTCTTTGTATTATTGGTTAGTTGAAATAGAAAGAAATATACTCGTATATGGAAATTATTTTGACGAGTTTGTATGTGGGAGCGGTAGTTTGCACATATAGATGGGGACTTTTGCGTTACATGACCTGCTTTAGGTAAGTCCTGTAAAATAAAAGAACTAGTCAATAAGAAGAATTGAAGGTTTTAGGACTTTTTATTAAGTGTTTCAAATTTCAATTCAAACGTCGTTTTAACCTCCTGGTTTGTTCCGCTTAGGCAGAATGTAAGGCCATTAGGTTTTGACAAGAAAGCCATATCCTTGTACTTGTTACAACGATGTGGCTTTCATTTTTTACTCCCGGTATTTAAGCGGATTCCCTTCCACTACTTGATCTGACCACCATAAATTGTATATTTGCTCGCCTAAACTGCAACACCCTGATGCCAATTATACGCTATACACAAACCGACGAGGCACCGGCTCTGGCCACTGCTTCTTTTCTTCCCATAATCAAAGCATTTACCCGCCCTGCGGGTATCGAAATCGAGGCTCGGGATATTTCCCTTGCAGCCCGTATTTTAGCGGAATTCCCCGAATGCCTGAAGGCGGATCAAAAAGTCTCCAATGATCTGGTTTTTCTTGGGAATCTGGCAAAACAACCCGAGGCCAATATTATTAAACTCCCCAATATTAGTGCCTCTATCCCACAACTTAAAGATGCGATAGCTGAATTGCAGGGAAAAGGCTATTCCCTGCCCGACTATCCGGACGAGGTTAAAACGGAGCAGGCAGCTGACCATAAGGCCCGGTACGACAGGGTTAAAGGAAGCGCAGTAAATCCGGTTCTCCGGGAAGGAAATTCAGACCGAAGAGCCCCGAGACCCGTAAAGAATTACGCCCGGAAACATCCTCATTCCATGGGGGTATGGAGTGGTGAAAGCAAGAGCTGTGTAGCGACTATGTCCGAGGGGGATTTTAAGTCCAACGAAAAATCGATCACCTTGGACAAGGGGCGAAACCTCCGGATTGAGTGGAGCAACCCCGAGGGGGGTCAAAAGGTCCTGAAGGCAGAAGTACTCATCCAAAAAGGTAGTATTATCGATGCAAGCCTGATGGAGAAAAAAAATCTCCTGAATTTTTTGGAAGCCCGGATTGACGAAGCCCGATCCCGGGGTCTTTTATTCTCAGTTCACCTGAAAGCGACTATGATGAAGGTTTCGGACCCTATCATCTTCGGCTACGTCTTGAAAACCTATTTTAAAACCCTGTTTAAAAAATACGGCCCCACCCTCGAGAAAATAGGAGTAAATGCGAATAATGGCCTGGAAAACCTCCTGGAATCGCTTGGGGAACTGCCCCAGGCCAAGGCCGAAGAGATTCGGGATGCCATTTCCCAAGCCCTGGAAGAAGGGCCCGCTCTGGCAATGGTAAACTCCGATAAAGGAATAACCAACCTGCATGTTCCCAGCGATATAATTATCGATGCCTCTATGCCGGCCATGATTCGGAATTCGGGCCAGATGTGGAATGCCCAGGGGGAATCCCAGGATACGATGGCGGTTATCCCGGATAGTAGTTATGCGGGTATCTACGAGGCCACCATAAATTTTTGTAAAAAATACGGGGCCCTGGATCCAAGAACCATGGGATCCGTTCCCAACGTCGGGCTTATGGCCCAAAAGGCGGAAGAATACGGTTCGCACGACAAGACTTTTGAAATAGCAGAGGCGGGAAATGTCCAGGTGATCGATAACGACTCCGGAGAAGTCCTTTTGACCCACGAAGTGGCCCCCGGTGACATCTGGAGGATGTGCTCCGTAACCGATGCTGCCGTACAGGACTGGATTCAACTGGCCGTGCGCCGGGCAGAAGAATCGGGAACCCCTGCTGTTTTCTGGCTCGACGCACAGCGGGCCCACGACCGCGAATTGATTTCGAAAGTGGACACCTACCTGCCCGAAGCTGTTCGGGAAAAGCTGGATATCCGGATTCTCTCACCGGAACAGGCCACCTGGTACACCCTTGAAAGGATTCGTGAAGGAAAGGATACCATTTCTGTTACAGGGAATGTGCTCAGGGATTATCTGACGGACCTTTTTCCAATTTTGGAGGTTGGAACAAGCGCAAAAATGCTTTCTATAGTTCCCCTGATGGAGGGAGGTGGTCTTTTCGAAACAGGTGCAGGAGGTTCTGCCCCAAAACACGTACAACAGTTTCTGGAAGAAGGACACCTGAGATGGGATTCCCTGGGGGAATTCATGGCCCTTGCGGTTTCTCTGGAACACTCCAGCCAGAAATACAACAATGCAAAGGCTCGGGTACTCTCCGAAACACTGGATCTGGCGACAGAAAAATTCCTGGATGAAAACAAATCCCCCTCCCGAAAAGTGGGAGAATTAGATACCCGGGGAAGTCATTTTTTCCTTGCCCTCTATTGGGCGGAGGCACTGGCCCGACAGACCGGGGATACAGAACTCCGGGATATTTTTCAGGGTATAGCCCGGGCGCTGACCAATGCCTCATCGGATATTACAACCGAGCTTCTGGCTGCCCAGGGCAAACCACAGGATATCGGCGGTTATTACCTGCCCGATCCGCGAAAACGGGACGCCGCTATGCGCCCCAGTGGGACCTTAAATCAGATCATCGACCAGCTTTAAGAAGGCATGCAAACGCCGTTCGTGCGGCAGCAATTTATAAAAGCCTCGAATCTAGGAAACTTCCAAACTGTGATGAGCATGCAGCAGTCTTTTCTTTAGAGCATGGGGACTGAGGAAATATCGGCAGTATTTTCAGACGTTGGGCCTGGGCCACACCCTCAAATAAAAGAGAATACCTATATTTAGAAAAAATTCCACTTCTATTCCATGAGGCTACTCTTTTTTGTATGTGCCGTGCTGGCAGTTTCCCTCCTGAATGCACAAAACCGATATACTCTAAGCGGCACGGTAAGTGAAGCCAACAGTAATGAAACTCTTATAGGTGTGAGTATCCTGGTCCCGGAGTTGAGTACGGGAGCAGTGACCAATGAATACGGTTTTTACTCCCTTACCCTGCCCGAGGGCACTTATGAAGTGGTAATAACCTATCTGGGATTTCAGGACATTCGTCGGCAAGTGACCCTGAATTCGAGCCAGCGGATTGACTTTCAGATGGATGAAGAGGCAGAACAGCTGGACGAAGTTGTACTGACCGAAGACGTGGAACGCCTGGATATTCGAAAACCCCAAATGAGCGTGGCGGCCCTTTCGGTGGAAACCATCAAGCGAATCCCAGTGGTACTCGGGGAAGCTGATGTGATAAAATCCATTATTTTGCTGCCTGGGGTGACCAATGCCGGGGAGGCTTCCTCGGGCTTTAACGTCAGGGGCGGGGCCGTGGACCAGAACCTCATCCTTCTCGACGAAGCTATTATTTTTAATTCCTCCCACCTCTTCGGGTTCTTTTCAGTCTTCAACCCGGATGCCATAAAAGATGTCAAGCTCTTCAAGGGCGGTATTCCCGCTCGTTATGGAGGAAGGGTTTCGTCTGTTCTGGAGATTTTTCAAAAAGAAGGGAACAGTAAGGAATTTCACATGAGTGGAGGTATCGGGGCGGTGGCAAGCAGGCTTTTGGCCGAGGGTCCTATCGTGAAAGATAAAGCTGCTTTCCTCATCGGGGGAAGGGCTTCTTATGCCCACCTGTTCACCCCTCTTTTTGACATTGACAACCGGGCCTATTTCTACGACCTGAATACCAAACTGAATTTCAAGGTCGATGACCGGAACAGCCTCTTCCTCTCGGGGTATTTCGGCCGTGACCTCTTTAGTATTAGCGACCTTTTTATCAATACCTACGGCAACGCCGTTATCAATTTCAGGTGGAACCATATTTTTTCAGATAAACTCTTTTCAAACCTCTCCCTGATCTATTCGGACTATTATTATGGTCTGGAACTGGACTTTGTCGGTTTTGAATGGGATTCCGGCATACAAAATTTCAACCTCAAGTACGATTTGAAACACTATTTGAGTGACAAACTCCAGGTCAACTACGGCCTGAATAGTATCTATTATGTCTTCAACCCCGGGAAAATTATCCCCAATGGGGAAGACTCGGGCATCGTGGAGGAGCAGCTGACCAAAAAATACGCCAATGAAAATGCAGCCTATGTAGACGTTTCTCATGAGGTTACAGATAAGATCAGCCTGGGTTACGGGTTGCGCATCAGTCAGTTCAACCGGCTTGGGCAGGATGAATTCTACCTCTATGAAAACGACAACCCTGTTGATTTTGACCCTTTCAGCCTTATATACCAGGAAGGAACACCAATTGACACCCTGACTTCCGGACGGGGGGAGTCCCTGGCCAATTTTTTCAACCTGGAGCCGCGGTTTTCCGTGGCCTATGCGATGAATGACAGGAATTCTGTAAAAGCAAGTTATACCCGCATGGCGCAATACCTTCATTTGCTCTCCAACACCAGCTCCCCTACCCCGTTGGATGTCTGGACCCCGAGCGGGCCGTATGTAGAACCTCAATTACTGGATCAGTACGCCCTGGGATACTTCCGAAATTCCAAAAACGGGGAGTACAGTATTGAGACCGAAGTTTTTTACAAAGATGTGCAAAACCGAATCGACTATATCGACGGGGCCAACCTGATCGCCAATAACGCTATTGAACAGGTCATCCTCAATGGGGAAGCCCGGGCCTATGGGTGGGAATTTCTTTTTCGGAAAAATACCGG
>Ga0272442_10006966_pt1 | contig 14709 bp, 10 predicted proteins | sample SSMForm2O_FD_200262 | JGI IMG/M metagenome (GOLD analysis project Ga0272442, IMG submission 200262) | Marine sediment archaeal communities from Little Sippewissett salt marsh, Falmouth, MA, United States - SSM-Form-2O | ecosystem: Environmental > Aquatic > Marine > Wetlands > Sediment ...
AGAACCGACAGAGAAGACGGAAGTATATATTGCTTATGATGAAATTGGAATATATGTTGCCGGCACATGTCACCATACGGGCCCCGATTCCATTGCCGGAGGTGTCGCCCGGCGTGACAAGGAAGTTGAGTCCGACTGGTTCTGGTTCTGGATTGACCCTGATAATGATAACCAGACCGCCTACGGTTTCGGAGTCAACCCTGACGGTTCTATAATGGACCAGAAAATGTATCAGGATGTTTATCAGGAAAATGACTGGAATGGTATCTGGAAGAGCGCTGCAAAGCGTCACCATGATAAATGGACATTTGAAATGTTTATCCCCTACACGCAATTACGGTTCAGCAGGCAGGATAATTACGAATTCGGAATAAATTTCAAGCGGTATATTATTAATAATGCTGAGGATGACTGGTTTGTGATGATTCCCAAAAAGGAGAACGGATTTGTCTCGCGTTTCGGCAGACTGACAGGGATCAGCGGAATCGCACCGCCGTCGCGCCTGTATATCGCACCATATGTAATGGGGAAAGGTTTTCATTCTCCTGCAGCACGGGGGGGCGCGTTTTACAAACGTGAGCGATCAGGATCAAATATAGGCCTTGATCTCAAGTACGGCATTACCGGAAATTTAACATTTGACCTCGCGATCAATCCCGATTTCGGGCAGGCGGAAGTCGATCCGGCAGTACTGAACCTTTCCGCCTTTGAAACATTCTACTCTGAAAAGAGAGAATTTTTTATTGAAGGAGCTGATATTTTTCGTTTTGGAAACAATCCTGCAGGCGGAGTATGGAACTGCTACTGGTGGGATCCTTCGATCTTTTACAGCCGGCGCATAGGCAGGAGACCGACGGGAAGCGTGATTCATAACGGGGACGTTTCGACAAGAGAAAATGCGACGATTCTGGGAGCTTCGAAGATCAGCGGCAAAATAGGCAGCTGGTCAGTGGGCGCTCTCAGTGCGCTGACTCAGAAAGAATACGGTATGGTTGATTCAGCTGGTGTGCGGTTTAAGGATCCCATTGAACCGCTGGCTAATTACAATGTGCTGCGGGGAATGAAGGAGTTCAATGACGGAGACCAGGGGCTTGGATTCATATACACGGGTGTCACTCGAAAACTTGATGATCAGCACCTGGAAAGTGTCAATAACAGCCGTTCGTTTACGGCCGGTATAGACGGATGGACCTTTTTGGGTAAAAGGCGCGCATGGGCATTTATGGGTAATTTTGTATATTCCAATGTCAATGGGTCGGCAGAGAGGATCGCCGCGCTTCAACAGTCTTCAACACACTATTATCAGCGGCCCGGATTGAAATACACAAGTTTTGACAGCACCAGAACCTCTCTTTCCGGGTATCAGGGGCGGTTCGGGATAAAAAAACTGAGCGGAAATTTTAATGTACAGGGCGCATTGGGATTTATTTCACCGGGGTTTAATGTGAATGATGCCGGATACGTACGTTATACCAATGTGATAAACTGGCATATTGTCGGTACGTACCGCTGGCTGGAGCCTCAATCATGGTATCGGCAGGTCATACTCAGTGCGATGACATCACGAAATTTTGATTTTGACGGAAATCTCCTTTTTCAGCAGATCTACAGTACCTGTTCATTGGTGCTTCCCAATTACTGGGTGCTGCGGGGCAACGTCCAGGTAACACCTGACGGCCTCAGTACATCACTGACCAGAGGCGGCCCCATTATGGGATTTGCCGGGTATGTTAATTCCAGAATACAACTAAGCACAGACCGGCGTAAATCGGTTCAGGCAGGAATAAGTTATACCAATGACACATTGGAAGACGGCGGCCACAGTAACCGTGTCAGTGTTGACCTGACCTACAGGCCGTCATCATCGGTGCGTCTGCTGCTTTCAGGAACACGGTCCGAAGCCATCGATAATCAGCAGTGGGTGAGCAATGTTGCTGATGAAGCGGCTGCTTATGGTTCACATTATGTGTTTTCGACCATTGACTATGATGTTACGGCCCTTACAATGCGCATGGATTGGGGAATTACTCCCCGGCTTTCTCTTCAGACTTATATACAGCCGTTTCTGGCTGTGGGGCACTACTACGGGTTTAAGGAACTGGCAGAAGCCGGCACACAAAACTACAAAGCATACACTTACACTGGCAATCCCGATTTTAATACGAAGTCCTTTAAGGCCAATGTAGTGCTGCGTTGGGAATATATGCCCGGTTCCCTGCTGTACCTGGTATGGACCCAGAACCGCAGTAATTATGATAATCCTGGAGATTACCGGTTTGGACGGGACATCAGGTCTCTGTTTAATGAATGGTCGGATAACGCTGTATTCGTGAAGTTGACATATATGTTCAGAAAGTAACAGAAATTATTTAGAGCAGCAGAGATTTATTTCATACCTGCCCGGTGCCTGGGATTACCGGGCAGGTATTTTTCTGACAGGACCGGCAAAGCGCTGTTTAACAAACTATTATCCCCGTTAAGTTTTATGATTTTTATTGATCAATCAAGTTTATTATGAACCTTTCTTTGATTAGTTACGTCATACTTAGTGCAAAGAAGAACGGTATGTACTATGATGATTTTTAGTTCAGTACAAAGAACTATTTCACTTGTCACGCATTGCGGCCGGGTAAAGGATATCTGAATTATTAAACATACCGGGTGCTGCGGCTGTAAACTATCACTACTTCGGGAGGTATTATGAAACGGTTTCTGATTATGGCATTGACACTGCCGCATCTGCTGATTCTGGCGCGTCCAGGAACAGTTGAAAAACCTGTAATTGACGCAGTCCGCACTGTATCGCCGATCATTGTGGACGGAAAACTTGATGAACCGGTATGGAAGGGTTCACCCTATACCCTTCTTGTCCAGCGTGACCCTGTAGAGGGGGCAGACCCTACAGAGAAAACAGAAGTGTATGTGGCATACACCGACAAAGGATTATATGTTGCAGGGCGGTGCTTCCAGGCCGGGACCGACTCAATTGCCGGCGGTGTGGGAAGAAGAGATGAAGAACTGGAATCGGACTGGTTCTGGTTCTGGATCGATGCTGATGAAGACCGCCAGTCGGGATTCGGATTCGCAGTAAATCCGGACGGGTCAATTATGGATAAGCGTCTGTATCAGGATATCTATTCTGAAGATGACTGGGACGGCATATGGGAGTCAGCCGCGTACAGAAACGGCACACACTGGTCTTTTGAGATGTACATTCCCTTCTCACAGCTCCGTTTTAACAAAAAGAAAGAGTACGCGTGGGGCGTGAATTTCATGCGGTACATCCTGGCCAAGGCTGAGCGCGACTATTTTTCCATGGTGCCCAAAGAGGAGAACGGATTTGTTTCCCAGTTTGGTATTCTCCGGGGCCTGACAGGGATAGAACCGCCGGCAAGGCTGTTTATTTCACCCTATGTTATGGGCAAGTACAATGCTTTTCCCGTATTGGACGGCAGTGCGTTTGAAACAAGCAAACGGTACGGCCAGAATGCGGGGCTGAATATAAAATACGGCCTTACAGGGAATCTTACGCTGGATTTAGCAGTCAATCCCGATTTCGGCCAGGCCGAAGTTGATCCCGCGGTGATCAACCTGACAGCCTTTGAAACCTACTACTCGGAACGGCGTGAGTTTTTTATTGAGGGGGCTGATATTTTTCAGTTCGGCACAAACCCGGCGGGAGGTACCTGGGGCTGCTACTGGAATGATCCTGATATTTTCTACAGCAGGCGTATCGGACGGCGCCCGGCAGGCCGGCCAAGTCATGAAGGCGAGTCTGACATACCGGAACAGACAACCATTCTTGGCGCCGCAAAAGTAAGCGGAAAAATAGGAAAATGGTCTGTGGGTGCAGTCAACGCCGTAACACAGCGGGAGTTCGCCCGGGTTGACTCGGCCGGTGTCAGGTTCGAGGACGCTATAGAACCTCTGACCTATTACGGTGTGTACAGAGGAGTCCGGGAATTTGAAGACGGGGACCACGGCCTGGGATTCATTGCGACGAGTACTCTCAGAAATGACAATGAAGACGCCATGGGTCTGATAAACAACGACCAGGCACTGGTCGGCGGAATTGACGGCTGGACGTTTTTCGGAAACAACAGAGACTGGGCTTTAATGGGCAAGATGGCATATTCAGCGGTTAAAGGATCTACCGCCCGTATTGCCCGGCTGCAGCAGTCATCGAACCACTATTTTCAGCGTCAGGATTTCGAGTCGGCATCACTGGATACCGGCAGGACCAGCCTTTCAGGCTGGATGGGACGGTTCGGCCTGAAGAAAATGCGGGGCCGGTTTACTGCGCAGGCCGCCCTGGGAATTATATCGCCGGGGTTCAATGTCAATGACCTGGGGTATTCATCACGTACCAATGTGATAAACTGGCATGTTGTCGCCGGATACCGCTGGCTCAAGCCGAAAAAGTGGTACCGGCAGATCCAGCTGTTCGGCATGACAAGCCAGAACAGTGATTTTGACGGCAATGTTCTGTTCAGGCAGGTGTATGGTACTGCCGCAGTTCTTTTCCCGAATTATTATGAGTGGAGTTTCAGTCTGCAGCGGACTCCTGACGGCCTGGACCCGTTTTTAACCAGAGGCGGGCCGTTAATGGCATATCCCGGTTACCTGAATTTCGGTACGAGCCTGAACACTGACCAGCGAAAACAAATCTGGGCAGGCCTGAGTTTTACAGGACGGTTCAAAGATGACGGCGGATACAATTCCAGCATTTCTGCCGGGATATCGTTCCGCCCGGGCCCTTCAGTACGGCTCAATTTTTCGGTTAACCGAACCCGGGCGCTGGATCATCACCAGTGGGTTGCCAATGTAGATGACCCCGCTGTAAACCTTGGCGGGCACTATATTTTTGCCGATATCAAACAGGAACAGCTGTCAGGGACATTCAGAGTAGACTGGGGTATTACACCGACGCTGTCTCTGCAGGGATACTTTCAGCCCTTTATCGCAGTCGGAAGCTATTCGGGTTACAAGGAGCTGGCACAAGCACGGACCAATTATTACAACCCATATGAATTCAACTCAGCTAATCCGGATTTTAATTTCAAGTCCTTCCGCGGCAACGTGGTGCTCAGGTGGGAATATCTGCCCGGGTCACTGCTCTATCTTGTATGGACACAGGACCGGGCCAATTATGATAACCCGGGCCGGTACAGGCCGGGCAGAGATTTTGAAGCTCTGTTCCGCGAGCCGTCAAACAATGTATTTTTTGTCAAACTTTCCTATATGTTTCAGCTGTAACACAACACCCTCCTGGCCCGGCTCAAGTTTTTTGAGCCGGGTTTTTTAAATAATTTACTTGACAACGGCAGAAACTTTTAATATATTGATCTCGTATATAAAGAGTGTCTATATAAAGAGAGTCAATATAGAGGTAATTTTTTTATGTCTGAAAAACGTTCAGCCATTTTACCGCAGCTGACAAAATACTGCAATGAAACCCTGATACTTTCTGCACTCTGCGAAGAAAAAAAGCACGGTTATGATCTTGCTCTGCATATTGAATCGAAGAGTGAAAGCTATTTTTCATTCCACCACGGTACCCTGTATCCTATCCTGCACAAACTTGAGAAAGAGGGGCTCATACGGGGCAGCTGGAAACGGGAAGGGCCCAAGCGCCGGCGAAAGTACTATTCGCTTACACCCAGGGGGAGAAAAGATCTTAATGCAAGGGCAGCTGAATGGCAGACCTTCTGCGCAAAGATAACTATGATGACAAAGGAGGCATCCTAGTGGAACCGAGTACTGCTGTGCTTAAACATATCAACAGCCGTCTTGATTTGCCGCAGCCTGTAAAGGCCCGTATCCTTCTGGAAATAAAAGCGGATTTTGAAGACGCCATGTCGGCATGTATCAACGACGGATTATCGGAACAGGAGGCTGCTGCTGCAGCTACTGAACGTTTTCTGCTGGATGATGAATCACTGGCCGATTTGGCGGAACTTCATAATTCATCTTTCCGAAAGTGGATACGACAATTTTCCGCGCCGGTGCAGACCCGGTGGGAGAGCAGTATAGTTATTTCAGCACTGCTGATAATACTGGTACTGGGAGCACAGCCGGTGCTGTCGGGCCCATTACTTCGGCAATGCAGTCCATTCTGCATTCCTCTTTTTGTTATGGGGGCGGCCGGCCTGGGACTGGCGGTTCATAAATGGTACATTCTGTTCGTACTCAAGGAACACAACGGCCAGCGCATACGCAGGGGAATGAAGTATTTTCCTGTATTGAGCCTTTTGTCCCTAATAACGGGCTGGCTCGGCTATTTAATTGCATTGTACCGGTCCGGCGGAGGTTCGGGCAACTATTTCCAATGGCTCATCACATACTGGCCGTCATCGCCTGAATCTTCAGAGCGGTTAAATGCTCTTGTTGAGGGCATGATGAGAGTTTCTTCGTTAATGATGATCTGCCTGTTTTTTACTGCTGGTATCGCTTTGGCATGGATGTTATTGGAAAAGAAGATACAGAGCATTGAAAGACAGGAGACTATGTGGCTTGAATAAGAGAGCAGAGATTTTAATAAGGAGGTAATTATGTTGTACTGGATTAATAAAGGCGGGATATTTTCCTGGATACAGTTGGTATTGCTGCTGGTTATCATTTATATGATTATTCGCGAGGCATTGACATTGATTCAGCAGAAAAAGGCGGAAACTGTTTCCGAGTCAGGAGTTCATGCAATTTTATTCTGGGGGTGTTTTTCTGTGGCAGTGGGATTCTTTGCCCACTATTTCGGTGTATACCAGGCAATGTCTATTATTGCCAGTGCAAGAGATATTTCACCGGGTATGGTCTCCAAAGGATATGCCGATGCGCTGGTGCCGGTGATTTTCGGTTTTATCACACTGCTGATTGCAGGGCTTGCCTGGCTGATCCTCAGAAACCGGGCAGTAAAGCTGAAAAAGAATTAATTAGATTTATATCGTAATACATCAGCAGCGCCCCGTTCCCGAAATGAGCGGGGCGCTGCTGTATGTGCAGGGATTCCTGATAAATTGATAAATGACTGGCACCCTTCACGGGGATGTTGTAACTGTATCCTGCTATTGTTTTCTCGCGGCCTGAAGCATGTTAATAATGTTTCGGGCGTTTTCATTCTCCGGATTCAATTCCAGGGATCTGCGGTAATTGATCAGCGCGGCAGTAGAGTCTCCCGTTCTGAGATATGCGTCACCCAGGCTGTCATACACATTGGCCGACTGAGGATAAGCGGAAACCGCATGCTTGAAAATCTCAATAGCTTTTGAAAATTCTTTCTTGCGCAGTTTGGTGTAGCCCATACGGTTCAGTACGGGTTCGGGAACAGTCAGGTTTGTTCTGAATTTTACAGATAAAGAGTCGTAATAGGATGTTACACATTCCAAACTCTTTTCAATGTACTGAGAAGGTATCTGCCATCCCTGATACAAATATTCTATACCGTAAAGAAAGGCCTTTACAGGCATGGTCTGATGGTCGGCATCGGGGAATTGTTCAAAATGCCAAAAAAGATTTTCAGGAGCAGATTGTTCCATGGCGTCAGCGAACCTGACGGCCGGGTCAAGCATTGTGGGGCCTTCGGATCCCATGGTCATGAACAGATGCTTCTGCCTGGAAAAATCCCGGGGATCAAGAGAACGGGCTGTGCTGACGGCCAGTTCATTGTCCCACCACAGGCTGGGGCTTGTGGCAATAAATCCTGCAAAGGAGCATGCCGGGTCCAGCAGGCGGCTCACTGTAAACAAACCGACAATAGAGTGGCCGTAGAGAATATGGAAGGGCGTGATCCGGTACCGGGAACTGATACGGGGGATGAGTTCTTTATCGATAAAGGACATGAATTCGGGGCCGCCTCCGCTGGAGGGGACAGGAGTGCCGTCAGGTATATCGGCTTTGGTAGGTGTATAATCATGCCACCGGTCGCGTGAATGTATGCCTGCTATGATCATCTCGGGGCATTTGCCTATGGCAGCGTAGTATTCCAGCATGCCGGTAAAGGGTTTGAAAAAGTCTTCACCGTCGAGAATAACAAGCAGGGGATAGTGTGCTGAACCATGTGCATGAGACACCGGAATATAAAGGTCTATTGTCCTGGTTTTTTCAAGTATCGATGAATCGATAGTGACCCGCTTAATTGTCGACTGCTGCTGTCCAGTGCATGGAAAGAACGCGAAAAGCGTCAGAATGAGCAGAAGTGCCGCTCCGGAGCAATGAGGTTTTGTTGTCTGCCGCATAGAACGTCCCCTTTACATTATTATACTGTATTCATATATACACTGTGACCCTTAAATATTTATGGTTAACGCCGTTGAAAAACAGGCGGCCTGCACGCTGCACCTGCAGTGAGAAATCTGTACGATATGTATTTCTGCAACAGTTTCAATGGCCGTTAAATATAGTACTGCCTGTATAAAAAAACAATACAAATTATACATGAGGATTTTGTCGATGATGTTGTGTAAGGCAGTACACGCAAATTGGGTAAAGCCTTACCCGGACCGGCCGTTCCTGTGCTGTCGGACTACCTGCATAAGTTTAAATAAAACAATTATTTACAACGTATAGAAAATCTATGGTACAGCATTTGCCATTATACAGGGCAGAGATAAACGCTATAAAAGGAGTTATTCATGTATACAAACCTTCGGTCAAAAATTTTATGCATGCTGATGTGCCTGGCAGTTTTCAGCAGGCTGTCTGGCCAGCAGGAGCGGGTTCTTACCTATGATGAGACCGTGCGCATAGCCCTTGGGCAGAGCTACACTGTCAAGTCCTTTCAGGAAGAGAAAAATTCCATGCACCACTACTTCAGGTACAGGCAGGCCATGTTCCGGCCGCGTATGGATATGACCCTGTTCGCGCCCCAGTGGAATGAGAATGTAATACCTGTTCAGCGTGCCGACGGAGTACCAGTATACAATTCATTCGGAACAATGCAGGCGGGCGGAAACCTGCAGTTTACCTATCCGCTGCCCACAGGCGGCAACTTTGCCCTGAGAACCCTGCTGTACAGGGACAACCAGATAACCACACTTCCTCTGCAGGATTACGCCCGCCTCTATAATGACCAGGCATATACCAGCGTGAGCCTCAGCTTTTCCCAGCCGCTTTTTACAAGGAACACTCTCGATGAAAACCTCGACGAAGCCCGGTACCAGTTTGAACGGACATCGAGTATCTTTACCCGGGAACAGATGAACATAATCTACCGCGTTACGGAAGAATTTTACAGTGTGTACAGGGCCACAAAAATTGTTGAGATCGCCCGGGAAAAGCTGGCTCATTCCCAGGAGTCCCTGCGTGTTGCCCGGCTCAAGTCACAGACAGGGCGTATACCCGAGGGAGATGTGCTTATCAGTGAAGTAGATGTTGCTACCAACCAGGCAGATTTATCCCAGGCTGCAAATGAGCTGGAGCGGCGCAAAGATGAATTCAAGCAGCTTATAGGCCTGGATTTGACAGAGCGTATCCGTATTGTTACAGACCTGGCATATGACACCTTTTCAGTGGACCTGAAAAAATCCATTGATTCGGCGCTGAATCACCGGCTTGAGCTGAAAGAACATGAGTATGCAGTAAAACTTCAGCAGATAGAGCTCGACCGTGCCTGCCGTATCAGAGAGCTCTCAGGCGAAATAACGGCGTATTACGATATTACAGGAGTGAGCACCCTGGGCTCGGGCCCGACTCAGGAATTATTTCAGTCTTCCTTTAACAATATATCTGACCGGCCGCCTAACCGAGGTGTGACATTCACCCTTTCATACCCCATATTCGACTGGGGGCGGGGCAGAGAACGGGTTCAGCAGGAGACAGCATCGCTGCGAAGGCAGAAGCTGGCCAGGGAGAATATGGAGGTTACAATTATCAAAGAGGTCCGCGATGTGGTCCGCAGTGTCAAGGAGGCACGGAGCAGGCTGGCTATTCACCAGAAAAACCAGGATGTGGCCCGGCGGAGCTACCGGATAAGCACCATACGGTTTGAAAACGGCGACCTGTCCAGCCAGGACCTTTCGAGGCTGCAGGAGCGGCTTGCCCAGGCCCGGCTCGACTACCTGGATGCATTTATTACATACCAGCTGACTGTGGCCGACCTCAAGCGTAAAACATTATGGGATTTCAAGAATAATATAAGTTATCTGCGGGAAAATTTTTTCAGCAGCAGCCTGTAACATAAACCTAACCGGGAGATAGATCATCATGAAAAATTTAATTCGTTGTCACATGGGCGCAGTGATGCTGTGTGCAGCCTGTTTAACCAGCTTTGCTGCCGGCTCCTGTATAGCACAGCGGTCTGGTACCGACCAGGCCTCGCTGCTGCTGGATCTCAAAAAGGCCCAGGCTGCCTATGAAACTGCCAAAGAACAGTTTGAGAATGACAGCCATCTTTTTGAGCAGAAGGCCATATCAAAAAATGATTTTGACCAGTCCCGCAACAATATGCTGACAGCACAGGTTGAGTATCAGAAACTGATCCTCAAGGTGATGTCCGAACAGTCATACATTGTTGTGAAGCGGGCCACAAAATATCAGACCGGAGACAGGACACGGAAGGTTAAAGTGCTGCTCCAGAGTACTGCCAGCGGCAACAAGCAGTACCTTGACATGTTCCGCAAACATAAGGATATCTTTACTGCCGAGATGCGGCCGGACAAAGTGTACAATATATTCGTCTCACTCCTCAGTCTCGAGGATCAGACTATCATCGGCGATCCCTATGAGGCGCATGTCCCGTCGATCGCCCTGGGACAGGAGGCAGAAGTCGATTTCACGCTCCTTAAAGATGTAGAGAGCCTCCAGATACTCCTCAATTACGGCGATCACAGCCAGAAGAGGAATGTGTATCTGCAGCAGGACGCATCAGCAGATATCGTTGATGTAAGTTCTGTTCAGTTCAGCCAGGAAGCAAACCTCGGCGGCAGAGCGACGTATGACCTGAATCTGGAACGGTTTTCAAGCGGTGATGATGTATACAAGCTGGCAGTGCTGGGCCTGCCCAGGCAGGTGAGTTACGAATTTTCAGACCCGCAGACAGGAGCCCGGCTATCCCAGGTCAGCTTCGCCCAGGGTGTCAGTTCAAAACGCCTCTCCCTGACAGTCTACCTGCCCGACCGTACTGATGAGAAAGTGGTCATAGACCAGCAGCTGCGGTTTTTTGCCCTGGTCGTAAGTCAGGAATACATGAGCGAGCTGCAGAATCTGGCAGAAAATGCCCATGTAACCGAGCAGCAGCTGAATACGCTCAACGCAGGCAGGGCCTCTCTGGAGCTCATTCCCCGGGGAGTAGGCCGTATTGAGGTTATGGCTCCGACCCTGTATCATGAAATCAAGACAGGCCAGAAGGTCAACATGAGTATTACGGTAAAAAATACAGGCACAAGGCGTCTTGACAATATCCGGATAACCAGTGATAATCCCCTTCGCTGGACATCGGACATATCACCGGACCTTATCCCGAGCCTTGGTGTGGAAGAGGAAGCAACAGTGGATGTAACACTCATACCGCCTGATGATGTGGGTGTGGGAGCACAGGAAGTTAAAATAAAGACAGATGCCATGGCAGACAACAGGCCCGTACAGACCGAAGACAAAACCGTACGTATCCAGATATCGGCGCGCACTCCGCTTTTCGGTACTTTCCTGATAGTGCTGATACTTGTGGGACTGCTTGTGGGTATTGTGTATTTCGGAATCCGCCTCTCACGCCGGTAGGGCAAGGCACGGTATGCAATCCAATAACAAGGGAGCCAATTATGATAAAGACGATCATTCAGAAAGAGATGCTTGACAACATGCTGAGCCTGCGGTTTATGATCACGCTTGTGCTGTGCCTGGTGCTCATTCCTCTCAGCATTTTTGTCAGCGCGCGCCAGTATGAAAAAAGCCTGCAGGATTACAATCAGTCAGTGAGTTTATACAGAGAATCCATGCACGGCATGCGCAATGCGGTTGACGTTGAGGTCCGGGGGATCAGACCCCCGTCACCCTTCAGTATTTTTGCCGGAGGCCTGGAAAAGACCCTCCCAAACGAGTTTGTATCAACCCGTGACAGCGGGCTGCTCATGGAGAACAACCGGACCATTGATGATCCCCTTTCGGCACTGTTCGGCAAGATGGATTTTCTGTTCCTGGTCGGCATTGTGTTATCGCTCATGGCCATTCTGTTTACATTTGACGCAGTGACCAGAGAGGCGGAGCGGGGAACCCTTCGCCTGGCTGTTTCAAACAGCCTCCCCAGGCACCACATTCTCATAGGCAAGTATGCGGGCCATTTTTTCACATTCCTCATTCCCTATGCAGCATCGCTGCTTATCGGAATTCTTGTGCTTTCGGTTTCCGGTATTGTCAATCTTTTCCAGGGAGAGTACCTGGTGCGGCTTCTTGTCATTATTGCCGCTTCATTACTCTATATTTCTGTGTTCTTCAATCTGGGCCTGCTTGTTTCCACACTTACCCGCCGGTCTCTTACGGCCCAGATTTCCCTGCTGTTTATATGGGTGCTGCTCATATTTGTACTGCCCAGGGCCAGCCATATTGCGGCCCGTATTGTACACCCGGTAAAGACGCAGCAGACAGTTAACCTGGAGAAGGCTCTGGTCCGCAAAAATATTGAAGATGAAAAAGCTGCGGCGCTCAATCAGGAATTCAGTAGGAATTTGAATGACAATACCAATGAAGGAGCTCTCAAATATGAGGAGATTCGCGCTCCCATCGTAGCACGCCTGAAACAAAAGGAGAACGAACAGCTGGCATCTATAGAACGGGAATACCGGCTCAACAAAAACAGGCAGCTGCGTCTGGCTTCCGGAATATCCCGTATCTCTCCGCTGGCGTCGTTTACATTCGCGCTGACTGAGCTGAGTAATACAGGTATTATTCAAATGGATAATATATTTGAGCAGGCCGGACAGTTTCATGAAACGATAAACAGGGAAGTGCACTCCCAGGGATACAAGGATAATATTCCAGGCCTGGGAATGCGTATGCGCATGGGCTGGATCAACACTGAATCCATACCGAAATTCTACATGCAGAATCCGCGGCTTTCACAGACAATGCAGAAGGTATGGATTGATATATTTCTCCTGTTCTTTTTTAATATTCTGTTTTTTGCCGCGGCCTATATGTTTTTTATCAGATATGATGTACGATAGCATGCGGATATATACACAATAACGATAACAATATATAACAGGTTTGGAGGATGATATTATGCTGCAGGCAATTGATTTAACAAAACGGTATGAAGACGGGCTCCTGGCTCTGGACCATATCAATTTTGAAGTGAAGCAGGGTGAAATATTCTGCCTGCTGGGTGCTAACGGCGCTGGAAAAACAACCACAATGAATCTATTCCTGAATTTTATCGAGCCCAGTGACGGCACTGCTTTTATTAACAGTATTGATGTGACCAAAGAGCCCCTGGAGGCCAAGAAGTATGTAAGCTACGTATCGGAGAATGTTATGCTGTATGGCAATTTTACAGCCCGCCAGAACCTGGACTTCTTTGCCAAACTGGGCGGCAAGACAAATCTGACAAAGGATGATTATTACAAAGTCATGCGCAGAGTCGGGCTGCAGGAGAAGGCGTTTGAAGCTAAGCTCAAAACATTTTCCAAAGGTATGCGGCAGAAACTTGGTATATCCATTGCCATTATTAAAGATGCTGATAATATCCTCCTTGATGAGCCTACCTCGGGTTTGGATCCCAAGGCAGGATCGGAATTCCTGACAATCCTGCAGGACCTGAAAAAAGAGGGCAAAGCTGTATTTATGTCCACGCATGATATATTCAGGGCCAAGACTGTTGCCGACCGTGTGGGTATTATGAAAGACGGAAGGCTGGTTATGCTGCGCACCAGGGAAGAGTTCCTTGAGGTCGATCTGGAAAAGATCTATCTCGATTATATGCAGGAACCGGCTGCATAGCGGAAATTGAATTCCAGGCAAGCCGGCGGCAGCATAAATATTATCAAAAACAGCATTCCTACAATCAGGAGCGGAAAATGGGCAAATACAGATATTTGCTTTTTCATGAACTGGCACAGCATATCCATTCACTCAAATGGCTCATAATGGGCGGGTGTATCATTCTGTTCAGTACAGCCTCATTTCTCATACAGATCAGGGATTATGCTGATCGTAAATCGGTATATGATGATGAAATGGCAAAAATACAGAGCAGTAAACATTCAGCCACGGTTTTCTCGCAGCTGGAAGTACCCATACTGATCGAACCGAACCCCCTTTCAGTGTTCGCCCGCGGTGCTGATGGAACAGTAGGAAATAAAATTATTATATCCCTGATGAAATTGCCGGTCCTGCAGAAGACGGCCCAGGAGCAGAATCCATTTATGGTGATTTTTCATTCTTTTGACCTGGTAAGCCTTGTGTGCATCCTGTTCAGCATTTTTTCATTATTCCTTGTGGCTGATTCTATAGCCGGTGAGAGGGAGAATGGGACACTGAGGCAGATATTTTCAAATTCTATTCCCAAGTCAAGATTTTTCGCGTGTAAATTTACCGGCGGTCTTTTAACGGTTGCCATTCCCCTTACACTCTTATTTTTACTGTGTGTTCTTATCATCCTTGTTCACCCGGCTATTATGCTTCATGGAGCACAGTGGGCCGGAGTCGCGGGTATCTATGTATTATGTATGCTTTTCCTTTCTGCGTATGTCATGGCAGGGCTTGCGATTTCAGCCCGGTGCA
>Ga0272442_10006967_pt1 | contig 14708 bp, 11 predicted proteins | sample SSMForm2O_FD_200262 | JGI IMG/M metagenome (GOLD analysis project Ga0272442, IMG submission 200262) | Marine sediment archaeal communities from Little Sippewissett salt marsh, Falmouth, MA, United States - SSM-Form-2O | ecosystem: Environmental > Aquatic > Marine > Wetlands > Sediment ...
TACTTGAGGACTGCTACGGGATTTACCGGGGAGACGAGTTCGTACATAAGAGCTAATAGCAGTTTTCTCTTTAAGTCTGTTTCATTGAAAACAGGCAGTTTTCTCTTTAAGTCTGTTTCACTGGAAACAAACAATTTTTTTACTTTGTTTCACTGGAAAAAGGCATTTTTTTCAGTCCGTTTCACCGGAGTCACCGAAATTACTTAATTAATTTTGTGGGGATGCCCTGATTTTTTTTATGATGGGACCCAATTTTTAAAGTAGAAAGCCTGATCAGCGAGGAGCGAGCATGGGGGATTGGATAAGACATGAATTCCGGCCTGACACCTGAAATCCTGCTGGTGCTGCTGGTCCTTGCCGGCACAACCGTTCTCTTTGTGGGAGAGTTTTTCAGGGTGGATGTGACAGCGGGCCTGGTCATGCTGACCCTTGCCTGGACTGGCCTGGTAAGCCCCAAAGAGGCTTTTTCCGGCTTCGGGAGCAATGCCGTAGTGGCCATTATCGGGGTAATGGTCCTTGGCAGGGGCATTGACAGGACAGGGCTCATGAACCGGGTTAGCCGCAGGATCCTCTCCCTTGCGGGTTCAAGCGAAAAGAGGCTTCTCGGGGTGATCTGCACGGTTGTAGGTCTGATCTCGTCTTTCATGCAGAACATCGGTTCTGTTGCCCTTTTTTTGCCAGCTGTCCTCAGGATTTCCAGGGCCGCAAAAATCCCGGCTTCCAGGCTGCTCATGCCCGTAGGCTTTGCGGGGATCCTGGGGGGCACCCTTACCATGGTGGGTTCCGGGCCCCTGATCATCTTAAACGACCTTCTCAGGCAGGGCGGGCAGGAACCTTTCGGGCTTTTCAGCGTAACCCCCATAGGGCTTGCTTTGCTTTTTTCCGGGATCGCATATTTCCTGGTTCTAGGAAAGTACGTCCTTCCCTCAAAAACCCCTGAAGAGGAAAAAGTGGAAGGAAAAGGCCCACAGCAGCGCCTTATAGAGACCTGGCAGCTCCCTTCTGCAATTTACTGTTTCAGGGTTCCGGAAGGCTCTCCCCTTTCGGGGATGAGCAGGGAAGAGTCCGGGCTCTGGAGGGACTACGGAGTGCACCTGCTTGCCCTTCTTGAAGGGGGCGAACTTTCCTACGCTCCCTGGCGCTACACCCGCTTTGCTTCGGGGCAGGTCCTCTCCCTGCTCGGGGAAAAGGAGGATATAGGGCGCTTTGCCTCGGCTAACGGGCTCGAACCCGTGGAAAAGTCCCTGCTCTGCACCGAACTTTCGGGAGAAGGGGCTGCCGGGTTTGCCGAAATTATAATCAGGCCAAAGTCTTCCGTTTCCGGAAAGACCCTCAGGCAGATTGCCATGCGCAAGAACTTCGGGGTTGACCCGATCCTGCTCCTGAGCGGGGCGGAAGAAGTCAGGGGAGATTTTTCCGACCAGCCCCTGCAGGCAGGGTCGACCGTTATCGTCTACGGGTCCTGGAATGCGCTCCGGGCTCTCGGGGAAAATCCCGATTTCGTGCTCCTGACCCCGGTAGAAGAAGAAAAGGCAAGGGAAGGAAAAGTCGGGATTGCAGCCCTCTGCTTCCTCGGGGCAATAGCTCTTGCCCTTTCGGGTTTTACCCTTTCCCTGAGCCTGCTTTCGGGAGCCCTGGCAATGGTCCTCTTCCGGGTGCTTTCCATCGAGGAGGCGTACAGGGCCGTGGACTGGAGGACTGTCCTCCTGCTGGCAGGGCTGATCCCTCTTGGCATTGCCATGGACAGCAGTGGGGCTGCAGCCTTTGTTGCCGGGGAGCTTATGAAGGTGATCTCGGGAAGCCACCCCCTGCTCATCCTCCTTTCCATTGCTGTCCTTACCACCCTTTTTTCCCTCTTCATGTCCAACGTAGCCGCAACAGTTCTCCTGGTCCCCCTGGTCCTTATCATAGGGGAATCGACGGGACTGTCTCCCAGAGCCCTTGCCCTTCTCGTTGGGGTTTCGGCTTCCAATTCCTTCGTGCTCCCCACGCATCAGGTCAATGCCCTCCTGATCGGGCAGGGAGGATACCATAACGCGGACTACATAAGGGCAGGGGGGATAATGACGCTTATTTTTCTCCTGATTGCGGTGGGAATGGTTTATTTTTACCTGTAAATCAGAAAATGAACAGGTGGATGCAAATAAAAATGAACGCAAACGAGTGAATGCAAACGAGTGAACGCAAACGAGTGAACGCAAACGAGTGAACGCAAACGAGTGAACGCAAACGAGTGAACGTAGAAAAATGGGAGTAAACAAATGAATGTGGAAAAATGAACGTAGGAGAATGGGAGTAAAAAAATGGATGTAAAAAAATGAATGTAAAAAAATGAATGTAAAAAAATGAATGTAAAAAAATCAATATAACATAAGCTACAAAATGCTTAGTTGTCAGAAGGGATTTTAAAGGCAATCTTACCGGTCGACCGGCCAGCAGTTGAACCGGCAGCTTACAGATTTTAGAAATTGGGGGAATCTTCTATGTTAGTACAGCAATTTTTTGTAAATGGCATAGCGCACAGTTCTTACATCCTAGCCGGAAAAGAAAACTGCGCAGTTATTGACCCGCGCAGGGATACCGATGTTTATCTCGAGGCTGCAAAGGCTCTCGGTGTGAAAATTACCCACATTCTGGAGACACACCTGCATGCCGATTTTGTCTCAGGGCATATCGACCTGGCAGAAAGCACCGGGGCAAAGATTTATGCCCCGAAGTCCGGGAACTGCGAGTTCGAACATGTGGGGCTTTCCGAGGGTGACAGCTTTGAAATCGAGGATATGGAAGTCCGGGTACTGGAAACTCCCGGGCATACGCCGGAGCACATTTCCTACATTGTTTCGGACGCTTCCAGGGGATCGGACCCCGTGGCTCTCTTTTGTGGGGACACGCTTTTTGTGGGAGATGTCGGGCGTCCCGACCTTTTCCCGGGGAGGGCTCGGGAACTTGCGTCCCGGCTTTACGACAGCCTCCATTCCAAACTGCTTTCCCTGCCCGATTCCTGTGAGGTCTATCCGGCCCACGGGGCAGGCTCGCTTTGCGGGAGGTCCATGGGGGCCAAACGTTCAAGCACTATCGGGTATGAGCGCAAGTACAACTACGCCCTGCAGATCCCTGACAGGGAAAAATTTGTAGAAGCGCTTACGACCGACATGCCTCCTGCTCCTGATCATTTCTCCCGTTGCAGCAATGTGAACCGGGAGGGACCTGCAAAGCTTGGCAGCCTGTCCCGGATAAGGGGAATTCCTCCTGCCGAATTTTTTGAACTTGCGGGAAGAAACGATACCCTAGTCCTTGACACCCGCTGTTTTGAAGGTTTCGGGGGGGAACATGTGCCCGGCTCCTACAGCATCGACCTTGGAGGTAACTTCGCAACTTTTGCAGGCTGGCTCCTGCCCCCCGAGCAAAAGATCCTGCTGGTCTCGGATAATGAGGCCCATGCCCTGGAAGCCGTGGACTGGCTGCACAGGGTAGGGCTTGACAACGTTCTCGGCTACCTGGAAGGAGGGATGTTTGCCTGGGTTACCTCGGGCCTGGCCACAGCTCATGTCCCACAGCTCTCGATTCCCGAACTCCATGCCAGGTCCCGGGATAAACCTATGGTTATTCTGGACGTGCGGGCTCCCTCTGAGTACGAAAACTTCCACATAGAATATGCTCTCAACATCCCTGTCCCCGAACTTAGGACGCGCTACCCCGAACTTGACCCGAAAGGGGAAACCGTACTCATCTGCAGCACCGGGCACAGGTCGAGTATGGGCTGCAGTATCCTGAAACAGCACGGGTTTGAGCGGGTTCACAATGCTGCGGGCGGAATGACCGGGTACAATGCTGCCGGTTACGGCCCCGAATGTCCGATGTGCTCCCTCTCCTGGGCCGGGAAATCCGGCGGGAAAAAAGCCTGAAATTTCAGGAGACCGGGGGGAAGAAAGCTTGAGTTTTCTCAGTATGGAGCAGTGGTCTCCGTATGCGGTGGGAATAGGAATCGGTATCTTAAGCTGGTTTACCTTCCTGCTTTCGGACAAACCTATCGGAGCCTCCACAGCCTATGCCAGGACAGCAGGGATGCTCGAGAAACTTTTCAGGGGGAAAAAGGTCGGGGAAATGGCTTATTTCAAAAAGTTCCCGCCGGTCGTTGACTGGGAATGGATGCTCGTTGCGGGTATAGTTCTCGGCTCCTTCCTTTCGGCCTGGCTTTCCGGGACTTTCAGGCTCGAGTGGGTCCCTTCGGTCTGGGCTGCCAGTTTCGGCTCCTCTCCCCTTACCCGGGTGCTTGTAGCCCTTGTAGGGGGCTTTTTTATCGGGTTCGGGTCCCGCTGGGCCGGGGGCTGTACAAGCGGGCACGGAATTTCCGGGACGCTCCAGCTTACCCTGAGCAGCTGGATCTCGGCGATCTGCTTTTTCATAGGCGGAATTATAACGGCTTTTCTTCTCTTTAGCTTCGGGGCATGAGGGGGTAAACGGGATGCGGAATATGATGTGGGACCGGGACTCAGGTAGAATTCTGAGCCGGAAGCCGGGCCGGGTGGTAAACCAAAAACCAAGTCGGATGGTAACCCAAAAAACAGGTCGGATGGAGAGCCGGAAGCTGGTCCTGACGGGGGGAAGGAAATGAGTGCGCAGCCCCGGAAACAGGTTAGTGTGGAGTGGGTAAAGGAGCTCCATGCAAGGAAAGGGCTTCAGCTCTGGCTGGGCTTCTTTTTCGGGATTATCTTCGGGTTTTTGCTCCAGAAGGGCGGGGTTACCCGCTACGACGTGATCATCGGGCAGCTCCTTCTTTCGGATTTTACGGTGGTGAAGGTCATGCTTTCGGCGGTAATCACGGGGATGATCGGCGTCCGTTTCCTGAACAGTCTGGGTTTTGCCAGCCTGCACCCCAAGCCGGGTTCCCTGGGGATGAACGTGATCGGGGGGCTTATTTTTGGCGTGGGTTTCGGGATCCTGGGCTATTGTCCCGGCACGATTGCAGGAGCTGTGGGAAACGGTTTTCTGGATGCGCTTTTCGGCGGATTTGTCGGGATACTGCTCGGGGCAGTGGCTTTTGCCGAACTGTACCCGAACTTGGAGAGCAACATCCTGAAAAAAGTGGATTACAGGGATATAACTCTTCCAGAACTTTTAAATATCAGCCCATGGGCTTCGGTTTTCCTTGCCGCAGTTATTCTGGTCGGGGTGCTGTGGGGACTTGAATGGCTCGGGTTGTGAGTTTCCGCTTTTTCCCGGAATTCTTTCCCTTCGGGATACCAGGGGTCAATTTCCCGGGTTTCCGGGGAAAGAAATGTCACCTAACTTGCTAAAAAAAACCGGTTGGGGCAGATAAATATTTATAACAAGTAAAGGATTTAATATTAAGCAAAAACGTAAATGAATATTTTAGTGGGGGAAATTTGTATGAAGATACGTGTAGTTAGTTCCAGAGAAGAAATTTTTACGCTCAATCCCAACGAACGGGTTGTTCACCTGGCTTTTCGCCCTTCGAACAAGGACATCTTCGCGCTGGTCGAGACCTGCCCGAAAATTGAAGTTATCCAGCTTCCGAAATCTTACAGGCGGACGGTTTCAAAGTCAATCGAAATGTTCCTGGAAATGCAGAGAATCCAGCTTATCGAAGGGGACGTATGGGGCCACAGGAAGGACATTAACGAGTATTACAGCATCCCGTCATCCGTGATTGAGAAGATCAGGGAACTGAAGATGGAAGGCACACCTGCCGAGCGGATCGAAGAAAAGGTCTCAAGGGAAAGCAAGCTCAATCCCGAAATGGTCGCTTACATCCTTACCAAGGAAGCCACAGCCTGAGTTCAGGCTCCTTAAGCAAAATGACTTTAACATGACTGCTCATCATGGCTGCTTATGTTGGGAGCTTAATACTGGCCTCACTTCAGGTAAATAGTTCGTGCAGAGGAATTTTATCAACTTAAAAATTTTAATTACCATTTCCTGACCCCTTTTTTTAAATAAGGGGATCTGCAAAAACTTCATTTATCAGGGGCTTAAGCTTTATCGATAATTTAATCCCGGCTTGCAGCTTGAATCCCGGCCGGTGCCCGAGCTTTATATTTGCAGCAACTTTATTTCAGCAACTTCATTTCAGCAACTTCATTTCAGCAACTTCATTTCAGCAACTTCATTTCAGCAACTTCATTTCAGCAACTTTATCGATGGTTAATGATGCTCGAGATCTTTAAGGCTGGAAGGCGATAGCTAAGCTAAACCCTGGCTAATGGCCGAATCTATTTCGAAGTTTATATCATTCTAAAATATTATATCTGCTTTCCAAATTATGTCGAGCTTAATGAATATTTGACGTATGTGGGTTTTTAAATGGGGGGAAAATTGTGATTTTATAGTATCCTGTTCGTTATAACTTTTCCATTTCCCTTGCCTCTTTTGTAAACTTTTATATATTATCAGACATAAAGGCAAAAATACGGGGACGAATGGTGGAATCGTTTCCCTGTACGCAGTTATTTTGGGAGTAGCAACAACTTATATAAGCTTCCTTTTGCAGTTTACTTTAAACTTTATTGAATTGTTCCAGGGGCTGAAGGGTGAAATCCGAACTGATGGATATAGTTTTTCTTTCGGAAAAGAGGAAAAATCTTCTTCTCTTCCTGAGAAGCGGGCCGAAAAACATAGATGAAATCAAGAAAGCTCTTCAGGTCAGTTCTACATCTATCCTGCCTCAGATAAAGAAGCTGAAAGAACAGAAACTGGTGCTCCAGGAGGACAAAACCTACGAACTTGCCCCTATAGGAAAAGTTCTGGTTGAAAAAATGGATCCTATTGTAAGCACCCTCGAACTTTTTGAGGAAAACTTCGAATACTGGGCTGAAAGGGACCTGCAGGGAATCCCTCCCGGGCTGCGGAAGCGGCTGTGGGAACTTGGAACGTGCAAACTGATAAAGCCCGACCTTGAGCGGATGTTCGAATTTGACCCGGAATTCATGGACAACCTCAATAGAGCGGAGCACATTTTTGAAAGCATAACCTACTTCCACCCTGCTCTCATAACCCTCTGCCGGGATATTGCAAATAAAGGTGTGAAAATCTCCCTCCTCGTGACAGAGCCGGTGCTGCGGCGCTGCATAGAAGATTACAGGGAAGATCTCCTGCATTTCCTGGGCCTGGAAAACGTAAAACTTTTCCTGCATTCCGGAGAACTTAGAATTGCGAGCCTGACAGTAACCGACGACTCAATGACCCTCTCTCTTTTCCCCAGAAAAAGACATTTTGACGGGGAAAGCCTTGTGAGTTATGACCCCTGCTCCCTGAACTGGGGAATGGAACTTTTCAATCACTTACTCAAAAATGCGGAGCAGATCACGGAAATTCCTGAGGCAAGCCCTGAGAACACTCCTGCTGAAAGCCCAGGATGACACTCGGGATATAGTTCCGGATGCCGTTCCGGATCAGGTTCCTGTAATATTTGATTTGATTCTTCATAATGTTTGATTCTTCATAATGTTTGATTCTTCATAATGTTTGATTCTTCATAATGTTTGATTTCAGGCAAGGTTAACAAACCAGTTTACCCTGTGGCGCTGGCCGCAGTTCGGGCAGATAAGTATGACTTCAAAGAAGTCAGCTTTTTTTTGGAAGGAAACGTGAAAACCCAACCTGTAGCCGCATTTTTCACATATGTGAAACTCTTCTTCAATTTTCTTCTCAATGATATCTTCCGATATATCTTTCATTTCCATACCCCTCCTAAATAATTCATTATTCTCCGGAATTATACAATATTAACAAAGTTTATCTATTTGCGGTTTAATTTTATTGCACTGTTCAAGTTACTGTTCAAGTTACTGTTCAAGTGATTCTTCAAACCGAAACAGGAGGAACCCTTATAGAGGGCTTTTACGAGCAGCGAGCTTCTTACGGCACAACTGTAAAAACTGTGATGATCACTGTTTTTTTGCTTATCCTGGCTTCTTATTTGTTTTCCGTTTACGGGCTTTTCGGCTTTGGGACCGATCCTGAAGAGGGACGTGTCCTTCTCATTGTCCTGTTCATCTTGCTTTTTGCAATCTGGAGTTTTTTCGGGATGAAGTTCAGGCTTGGCTCTGACAGCGTGGTGCTGTTTTCTGCCCCTTTCACTTACCGCATTCCTTTTTCCGAGATCAGCTCCGTTGGGCTCATGGAAGAAATCCCCTGGTATACCGGCTGGGGCCTCAGGATCCATGGCCGCAAACTGCTTTTTGTGGGTAAGCACGGAAGAGCCGTGTTCATCACAAAAGAAACGGGGTTTTTCAGGGCGATTGTCTTTGTTCCCGAAAATCCCGATGAGTTCTTGAGAAGAATTGAGATTGCCAGGGCTCAGTTCCTTAAGCGTTGAATAGATGTAAAGCCCCGGAGCTAATTGTTACGGAACAGGTTGTTGCCATCGAATAAACCGCAGAGGCTGTGGAACAAACTCACGGCAAGCTTTCGAAAGCCCATAGCCGTGAAATAAGCGTTCTCGCTGCTTTTTGATGGTCATTTTTTTACGTTCATGCCGGTTTTGCACTCTGTTTCAGGGCTTCGGCTATATCGACTCCAAGCCTCTTGCATTCCTGCAGGTCCTTGTCCGTGGGCTTGTGCAGGATGCGGAGAACAGGATCTATCACGTGCATTCCCATTTCTCGCATCTGCTCCGCAATCACGATGGGCGCTTCTCCGCTCCAGCCGTAGGACCCGAAGGCAGCCCCGAGTTTCCCTGCAGGTTCGATGCCTGCCAGGGTTTCATTCATGAATTTCTCCATGGGAGGCAGCATCTTGTAGTAGAATGTAGATGAGCCGACTGCGATTGCATCCGCTTCCTTCAGTTCCCCGGCTTTCGCGTCATAGAAACTGACGGCTTTTACATCCACATGCATCGATTCAATCCCTTTAGCTATGGCTTCAGCCATCGCTTTTGTATTTCCTGAAGTACTGAGATAGACAACTATAGCCTTCAACTGGTATCCCCCACTGTAATGATGTTAATAACTGCTTTTGCTTAACTGCTTTTGCTTAACAGCTTTTGCTTAATCGCTTTTGCTTAATCGCTTTTGCTTAATCGCTTTTGCTTAATCGCTTTTGCTTAACCGCTTTTGCTTAATAGCTTTTGCTTAATAGCTTTCGCTTAACCGATTATAATAATGGAGCCTGTATGCTTTTACTCCCCACACAGCATTATTTATAAAAATAATTTTAAATAAGGATTTCGTCTGTTTTTAGAGGTTTTTGGTCAGGTCCTGTTTTGGCCCTGGCCCGGAGCTTATGCCAGGTCCGCTTCGATACGGATCGGAGCGATATGGTTTACCACCTGGAGGGCTATGCTCTCGAGGAAATGGCGGATATTCCGGGGAATCTTATTCAGGGTATGGGATGCAAGGTTCAGGCTGCCTATGATTTCCCCCCTGTATTTCAGGGGAACTATCGCAACCGCCTTGATTCCTTCCTTCCGGATCGCGTCAGCCATTTTTTCTGAGTAGAAATCCATGCTGTAGATTGGTTTTTCAATCCAGATCTGCCTTGCTTCCCTGGAATCGGCTTTATACGTGGAAACCTTTTCCCTGAACTCGGGAGAAATTCCCTGGTGCGCTACCAGGTTTATCTGGTCCAGGAGTTCGTCTTTGAGGTATATGCCTCCCGCATCAATCCCGTTTACCTTGAGGCAGGCTTCCAGGACCTCATTTAGCATGGGCTGGAGGCTCCAGGTCGAACTAAGGGACATCCCGAGTTCCCGCTGGATATCGAGCATTTTTTCAGCTTCCTTGCGCTCGGTTATGTCCAGGACTATGCCCTGGAAATGGGTTGCTTCACCTTCCTCGTCTCTCTGGATAAAGGTCCTCTCATCAACCCAGCGCAGGTTTCCGTCTCTGGTGAAGATCCTGTATTCCATCTCGAATGAATCATGTCCCTCTATTATGCAGTTTTCAAGGGCTTTGGCAACCGCTCCGATATCATCCTTGTGGACAACGTCTCCGTACAGGACTTTCCCCGAAGTGAAGTCTTCAACGGTGTACCCGAACTGGACAACGTTCTGGGAGACAAATTCCGCAGGCCAGTTTTCTTCGTTTCTCCAGAGGAAAACAACCGCAGGGTTGTTGTTTATTACGGTCTTGAGGGCTTCCTGTGTTTCAAGGGCTTCCTTGAGGGCTTTCTCACTCTTTTTCCGGTCACTTATGTCCAGGACAATCCCCTGGAAATGGGTAACTTCTCCTTCTTCATTCCGCTGGATAAAGGTCCGTTCGTTCACCCAGCGCAGGTCCCCGGCTTTTGTGAGGACCCTGTATTCCATATTGAAGTCCACGGCCCCTTCCATGATCCTTTTTTCAAGTTCTTCATTTACCTTTTCCAGGTCATCGGGATGGATGATATCGCCGTACAGGACCTTTCCCGATATGAAATCATCAAAAGTATACCCCAGATGCACCACGTTTTCCGAAACGAACTCCGCAGGCCATTTTTTTTCGTTTTTCCAGAGAAAGACCACTGCAGGGCTGTTGCTTATCACGGTCTTGAGTATTTCCTGCATTTCAAGGGCTTTTTTAAGGGCCTCTTCGCTTCTTTTCCGGTCGCTTATGTCCTGGACGATCCCCTGGAAATAACTTACTTTCCCGCCTGAGTTCCGCTGGATAAAAGTCCTTTCGTTTACCCAGCGTATGTCTCCGGTTTTTGTCCGGATCCTGTACTCCATGTTGAAGTCCCTGGCCCCTTCCATGATCCTCATTTCAAGGAATTCCTCGACTTTTTCCAGGTCGTCGGGGTGGATGATATCTCCGTAAAGGACTTTTTCCGAGATGAAGTCTTCAACGCTGTACCCTAACTGGACCACGTTTTCCGAAACAAACTCCGCAGGCCACTTTTTTTCGTTCCTCCAGAGGAAGACCACCACAGGGCTGTTGTTTATAATGGTCCTCAGGGACTTTTCCCTTTCCATGGCTTCCTGAAGGGCTTTTCCCCTTTCATTTGGGCCGTTTTCTCCTTCAGGCCGGTCTTCATACGGAATTTCCTGTTTATCTCTTGAATTCTTGCTGTCCATTTCTTCCCCACCGCCTGCACTTAATTTCCGTAACATCCCTTCTGGATTTTTGCTGGCTTCACTCCTCATTTATATAATTGGGATTTTCTTGAATATCAGCTTTTTTAATAAAAAATATGAACTTATCCAGATTCATCCATGCGTAATTTATATATATTATAAAATAGGTGACAAGCTACCGTATTCCGTGCCAAGTGCTGAAGTGGCTGTGAGCTAAGGATGCCTTTTCCTTACCTTCCGCCGAAGTATCCTGTCTGCCGGGAATCTTGAGTTTCTCATGAACCCCAGTTACATGGAGTATCCAAAATATATTTAAACCCAATAAGGTCCCAAAAATCTACAGATAGGATATAAAATGGCTAAGATGGCGAAAATGGCAAAAATGGGATTGTGAAATCATACCATTGCGTGAAAAATGGCATGAAAAATGGCATTTGAAATCTCACAGAACGTCATTAAAAAGGCAGTGAATGAGGAATATAAAAAATGGCAAATGAATGGCCAGAAATGGGCAAAAGTGGTAGAAACAGAAAAAATGGCAGATACGAAATAAAACAAAAAAAATGAGAGAGTCCAAAAGCATAAAACCTCCAAAAAAGAAAACAAAAAACATAAAACCTCCAAAAAAAGATTCGGTAAGGCTTCTTCACGGGCCTTATCGTTTTTCTTCTTCCTGTCAAATCCCTTTTATTTCCTGCAGATTTTCCTCTTAATTTTTCACCTGAATCCTTTCAAGCGCCCTTCTTCTGGACGGAAGGATCCGAGGCGTAAAGTTTGGGGTCCCATTGGTACATGGAAAATAAGCTGTCCTGTTTCCCGATAAATTTTTCCGAAAAGCCGGGTTGAAAAAAAAGTTGGTGAACGGGTACGACTTATTTGGGCTTGTAAAAAGTTGGTGAACAGGTACGACTTATTTGGGGTTGTAAAAAGTTAGTGAACGGGTACGACTCTTTTGGGGTTGTAAAAACTGGTAGTCTGTTCGTTAAACGGAGTGATCTTGTTGACTCAGGTCGGAATCTCCCGTTCACTATGTCTGTTCAAACCTCTGAAACTCGGATGGGCTATATAAATATTTGTATTTTTTTATATTCCATTTCCATTTTGTGTAAACAGTCTCATTCCTGTGGGCACATAAGGATATTTTTAACGGCTTTTTATCTTTTTTACCTCATTTTCAGGAAACTACAGCTTTCTTTTCCCCTTATCTGCTCTCCACCAACCTGTTTTATACTATGAAGTTTTTTCCTATTCTATAATACTGTCAGATCATAAGGAGATTCACAATGAGAAGTTCCATTATCAAAGAGGGTCCTGAAAGAGCCCCAAACCGCTCACTTTTGAAAGCAACCGGGGTTACGGATGCTGAAATGAAGAGGCCGTTTATTGCTGTTGTCAACTCCTGGAACGATATCATTCCGGGGCATATCCACCTTGACAAACTGGCTGAAGCCGTGAAAGCCGGGATCAGGAGTGCAGGCGGGGTGCCTTTCGAGTTCCACACCATCGGGGTCTGCGATGGGATCGCCATGGGACACGAAGGCATGAAATATTCCCTCCCGAGCAGGGAAGTCATAGAGGACACAATCGAGCTGATGGTAAAAGCCCACAGGTTCGACGGGATGGTCATGATCCCTACCTGTGACAAGATCGTGCCCGGACACCTTATGGCAGCCGGAAGGCTTGACATCCCCTCCATTGTGGTTACGGGAGGTCCCATGCTTCCGGGCTACGTGGACGACCAGTACACGGACCTGATCTCCGTCTTCGAAGGGGTCGGAGCCTACAAGGCAGGCAAGCTTTCCGAAGAGGAACTCACGAAACTCGAAAACCTTTCCTGTGCAGGCGCAGGTTCCTGTGCAGGGATGTTTACGGCCAACACTATGGCTTGCATGACCGAGGCGCTGGGCCTGAGCCTTCCCGGCTGTGCCACCGCCCATGCCGTGGACGCAAAAAAGGTCCGCATCGCAAAAGAGTCCGGGGAACGCATCGTGGAACTCGTGAAGGAAGGCATCACCCCCCGGAAAATAGTCACCCTCAAGTCCTTTGAAAATGCGATCATGGTGGACATGGCAGTCGGGGGCAGCACCAACACGACCCTGCACCTCCCGGCCCTTGCCCACGAGTTCGGGGTCGACCTCCCGCTTGAGGCTTTTGACAAACTGAGCAGGACAACTCCCCACCTTATCTCCCTTCGCCCCGGCGGCCCCAATTTCATGCTCCAGTTCGACCGGGCAGGCGGAGTCCAGGCAATCCTCAAGAGGCTCGCCCCGAAACTCAACAGGGACCAGCTGACCGTAAACGGAAAGACCATCGGGGAAAACCTGGAAGAGTACGAGATCGTAAACCCGAAGCTCAATGAGGAAATTGTTTCAACCCTGGAAAACCCGAAACACGCCGAAGGCGGGATTGCAGTCCTCAAGGGCAGCCTTGCCCCGGACGGCTCCGTTGTGAAACAGGCTGCAGTGGACGAGAAGATGCATGTTCACACCGGCCCTGCCAGGGTCTACGAGTGTGAAGAAGACGCCATGGAAAGCATCCTGGCAGGCGAAGTCAAGCCCGGGGACATCGTGGTGATCCGCTACGAAGGCCCCAAAGGAGGCCCCGGCATGCGCGAGATGCTTGCTGCAACTGCTGCCCTTGTGGGCATGGGCATGATCGATTCTGTGGCCCTGATCACCGACGGGCGCTTTTCCGGAGGGACCCGCGGTCCCTGCATCGGCCACGTCTCCCCCGAAGCCATTGAAGGCGGCCCCATTGCCCTCGTTAAAAACGGGGACCTGATCGAGATTAATATCCCTGAGAGGATCCTGAACCTGAAAGTTCCCGATGAGGAACTGGAAAAGAGAAGGGCTGCTTTCGTGCCCCCGAAAAAGGAAGTCACCGGCTACCTGGCAAGGTACCAGCGTGCCGTGCACTCCGCAAACACGGGCGGAATTGTTGACTGAATTGGCCGGCGTAAAAAAAAGTCTGAATAACTATTCGAAGGAGTTTTTCTCCTTCACAGTTTTTCTCCTTCACAGTTTTTCTTCCTTTCTTCCTTTCTTCCTTTTTTCTTCCTATCTTCCTTTTTTCTTCCTTTTTTCTCTCCTTTCTTCCTTTTTCTATTTTTGTCCTTTTATGCTTTACATAGCAGAGGAAAACGTCACTTTACCGAGAAATCATTTTTTCCCGATAAGAGATTGGAAAGCCTCCGCCAGCTTGTCTGGCGGCCCTCACCAAAAATATGCAAAAGAAATAAAAAAGAAACATTGGGAAGGATTTTGTTTCTATTCTTACCGTTTTCATTCCTGCCTTTTTATCCAGCTAATTTTAATTTTTTCCTTTGTCTTTTTCTACTCTTTTCTCAACTTTTTCTGGAAAAGCCGGAAGCCAAAGGCTTCCGGGGACAATAAAAGACGCGCTATGGATAATTCCTGTTGTATCGGGTCATAACTAAGGGATGGCGGAAATATAACTTCAAGTTTTCACTTCGGGAACGGCTCTATAATTCCATTTCCCCAAATTATCATCAAATATAATTTTCATTTTTTCCTTGAAGTTTTCACTTACTTTTCTTCCCGTTGCATAAAGTTTGTTTTTGATAGTTGAAAACACTTTTAGTCCTGTTGATGTAGACGTCTTGTCTACAAGACTTTTAACCACTTCAACACTGCTGAAAACAACCCCTTTGCAGGCACTCGTAACATGGCAGAATAAC
>Ga0272442_10006968_pt1 | contig 14708 bp, 12 predicted proteins | sample SSMForm2O_FD_200262 | JGI IMG/M metagenome (GOLD analysis project Ga0272442, IMG submission 200262) | Marine sediment archaeal communities from Little Sippewissett salt marsh, Falmouth, MA, United States - SSM-Form-2O | ecosystem: Environmental > Aquatic > Marine > Wetlands > Sediment ...
AGATTGTATTGGATACGCAGTAAAAGTCAAGTGTTTTCTCCCGGCTTTTTCCTTTGACATCCCGCGAATAATTGGTATACTTTTTATTGGATGAATTTTACAATCCATAAAGGTTAAAACTATGCCTTCCCAATTATGCATCTTTCACGTTGATCTGAATTTCGTTAACATAAAGCCCGAATATCTCCGGAGCTGGCTGCACAAGCTGGCTGAAATGGGATATAACGGCATACTCTGGGAACTTGAAGATAAGGTGAAATGGGATACATGCCCGGACGCGGCTGCACCGGACGCACTGTCCAAGGAAGAATTCCGCTCCATTCTTGCCGAAGCCGGATCCCTCGGCCTGGAACCGATCCCCCTTCTGCAGACAGTGGGACATGCCGAATATATCCTCATGCACGATACATACAGGCATATGCGCGAACTCCCTGGCCGCCACGACTGCTACTGTACTGAAAATCCCGAAACGCGGAGATTTCTTAAACAGCTTATAACCGAATATCTGGACCTGTTCGGGAATACACGGTATTTCCACCTGGGCGGAGACGAAGCATATGTTTTCGCCCGCTGTCCCGTCTGCTCAGAAGAAGCCGGCAGGATCGGCCGCAATGCGCTGTATGCGCAGCATATCATGGATATTGCAGCCCCAGTCCGTGAACAGGGTGCACGAGCGGGCATCTGGTGCGACATGGTGCTTAACCATCCTGAAGAAATGGAGGCGATCCCCTCCGAACTCGTTATCTGGGACTGGAACTACTGGGACACGGACGGGCCGATTGAAGCCGTGCGGGTGTGGGGAAAAGGGCGTGTCACCCGTGAAGACCTGACCGATGAAATACGCAGCAGCTATCCTGAGATCACAGGAGCCAACGGCACTCTACAGGGATTCTACACATCGGACGCATTGAAGCGGATGGGATTCGATGTGTTTCTGTGCAGCGCTGCTCGGTCCGGCGGGGACAGCATATTCCTCCCCCGTACACATAAGCACGCACGGAATATTTCAGGTGCCGCGCGCAAAACCGCTGAGGCCGGCCTGCTCGGAACCTGTATCACTGACTGGGCCATACGTATTAACAGCTGGGAAACCCACAGCATCCTTCTGCCAATAGCTCCCATAATCCTGAAAAACCCCTCACTGCATGCAGATGAGGCATTGCATACTATCTGCAGCGATATGTTCGGCACAGACCCCAGCCTGTTCATCGAAGCTGCTGACACGATCTCAAAAGCGATTTGTCCCTTCAGTTACGCTCATTCAACCGGTATACAGTGGGACGGCCTCAAAGATTCCCTGCCCGCACCTCCGAACTATATCAGGAATCTCCTCACCGAGTGGAAGAACAGCGGCCGTCTTGATGAAGAAAAGGATGCTATAGACGCTGTGATCAGGAACATCGAGTCCGGCATTAATAAACTGGAAACTTTCACCGCACAGGCGAAAACGGGAAAGGAGCTTCTGAAATTCTGGTCACAAGCAGCAAAATTCCAGCTCAGACAGGCCCGCATGGCGAGGGAAATACTGAACGGAAACTGCACTTCAGATAATGGAAAAGCCCTTCGCAACCTGAAAGCGGAATATGAAGAATTCCTCTGCTTTGATCAAACCCCTGCCAGCGCAGCCAAAAATGCCGGCCTTGTATACGACTGTCTGATCGAGTATATGGAATGCGGTAGGTAGGGGCAGTGCGGCAGTGCCGCGTCATTTGTCACTCGTCATTCGTCATTGGAAAAAGAATAGAAGACAGAGGTCAGTGGACAGCGGACAGGAATCAGGGAACAGGATACAGAGGACAGAAGTCAGGAAACAGTAGGGGCGAACTGCCGTTCGCCCGGGAAAAGAATATCGATTTCCAAAATTCAAAAATCAAAAATTATTTGGCACCTTAAGCCCTTGAGCGGGGACTAATTAATGTGAAAGGCAATAACGCACATGAACAAAAAAAACGTGACCGATACAGACCTGCTTGAAAGGTATGCGGATGACGGATCCGAAGATGCTTTCCGTAAACTGGTTGACCGCCATACAGGCATGGTTTACGCAGCGTGTCTTCGTCAGCTCAGGGACCATCATCTCGCTCAGGATGCCAGCCAGGCTGTCTTTATCACCCTGGCAAAAAAAGCTTCGAAAATTAAACATAAAGCTGCGGTTGGCGGGTGGCTTTACAAAACTGCTGTATTTGTATCGTTACGGGTTAAACGGCAGGAGAAACGGCGGATGAAAAGGGAAAAAGAGGCGGAAGCTATGCAGAAAGAAATAATAAAAACAAAACCAGGCTGGGAAGAAATACAACCCTATATTGACAGGGGGTTAAACTCCCTTCCGGCCCGGCTTCGCAATGCCGTTATACTCTACTATATGGAGAACAGGTCTCAGAAGGAGACGGCACAGGAACTCGGTTGCACGGAAAACGCGGTAAAAAAACGCGTCGCGCGCGCAATCGATAAACTCCGCAGGATATTCAGGAAACAAGGAGTCGCCGTTCCAGCTGCGGCACTTATCAGCATGCTTGCTGAAAAAGCGTCAGAGGCAGCTCCTGAGGGCATAGCCTCATCGTGTCATGCTGCGGCAATGGCAAGTATTGCAGGACAGGCTGCAGCATTCGGCAATGCAGTACTGCTTTCAGAAGGAGTTATAAAAATGATGATGTGGATTAAGATAAAAACGGCTGCAGTGTGTATTGCGTCTGCTGCTGTACTGGGAGGGATCGCCGCTCCCATAGCTTTCAGCGCTGGAGCAGATGAAGAAAAACATAATAAGGTTGAAACAGCTGAAGGGATGCTTGTTAACGGGCTTCTGTTCAAGCCGGTCACGGCAAGCCGTGCATGGACGGTACCTGATACGGGCCGGAACACCTTGTACTATACAGGATTAAAGATCACAAATACACGTAGAAAAAAAGTAAGGCTGTGTCCGTATTCTATTGACCTGACGATCAGTTCTCCGGACGGCACAATGATTAAAAAGAGCGGGGGCAGATCCCGGGCCCGGCTTAAAATAATGTTAAATAACTATCCTGTTATACAGCCCGGTGAAAGTATATTTTTCAGCCCCTACGGGTTCACGCCCATGCTCGAAAAAAAAGGTCCAGGATGGCAGATCACATACAGGGACGGAAGCTCAACCCTATGGGACATCGGGCCGAAGCCGTTCGGAAAATATAGAGCAGGATTCAGGTATTCGTGTGACACAACCAGTTCAGACGTATGGGATGATAAAACGAAAAAAACAGTTGAAGTTAAAACATGGACAGGAACTGTACAGACAGATCCCGTCTCTGTCCATATTGTCCGCGGGCTGCAGGGAAGGATCGACCGGGGCGACACCTACCGCAATGCAGTGAAAAACCTGGGAAGAACGGGATTTCTGGCAGTCCGGTCTGAATCACGCCGGAACATGATACAGGAAGAATTAAGGAAATACGGCTGGAACGGGAAACCGGATCTCCTGAATAATGTTGATTTTACAAAAGAGATGGTCATCATGCTGTTCAGATCCGGCCCTGTTTCTGAAGATATTCTTGTCAGGAGCATCTCGGGCAGCAAAAAGGAACTGATGATCGAATTTGGATTGTCAAGAATACACGCGTTCTCGAACACTACTGATGAACCGCTTCTGAAATTTTCCTGCTTCTGCCTGCCTGTCTCCGATAGGATCAGGGCGAAAATACCGGGAAGGACACAAAAAATCATTACCCTGCAGCATGGAGGATGCGATGTTGACTGTTTCAAAGCTGTCTCTCCGGTCTGGACAATAGGTCCTGACGGAGGTGATGTGGCGGACGGTCTGCAGGGACACATAAAAGCTGAAAAGGAGACCATTAAACCGGGAGAGGATATCAAGGTGACCTTTACGCTGAAAGCCGCCGACTTGGAAAGGAAAGAGCCGATTTACGTATGGGACGCTGTATACAGCATGGGTTACCGCAACTACGCTTTTATGGTCAAAACGCCTGACGGGAAGTATCATTTTCTGCGCCGGAGCGTCCAGATGGCATGGGACAAGAACGCTCCCCACCTGTTGAAAATCCTTCCCGGAAGCCCTTACATGCTTTGTGAGGGACACAGAGGCAAAGCACATGCAGCCCGGTCACTTAAAAGTTTGGGACTGGATACGACACAGCCGGGGGCCTATACGATCTGCGGGGTTTATTCGGAAACAGGATGTTATGAAAGCCCTATAGGTTCGGATGCCACGATCCGTTGGGGAGGCAACATAGCCACGAATACAGTACAGGTTAAAGTGGCCCCTTCACACTAAGAAGAGGACAGAAGTCAGAAGACAGAGGACAGTAATGCGGAGTGCGGAAGTCGGAGTGCAGAATACAGAGTAATAGACAGAGAAATTCTAAATTCTGTCTAAACTCTTGTCCAAAATAATAGTTTGTCATGCCCCGGTTAATCCGGGGCATCCAGCTTTTTATGTCAGTATATAGCACATATTTCCTGGATTGCCCGGACAAGCCGGGCAATGACAATTCTTGGAAATAAGAGACAACCTGGTTTTTTTGCGTGACATAACTTGTCTAAAACGGCCTTTTCTTATGTAACTTTAAAGGGCAACATGGCTTTCTAAAATTATTTTGGACAGCAGTGAGTCTGAATTATTAATTTGCGGAACGTAAAAGGGCAGCCGCCCTTCTTCGCCAAGGCTACGGCGAGGTTTTCAACAAGACCTGCTTCCGCTATAAAAAAGGCGGGCGAACCGCAGTTCGCCCCTACTGTCCCCTGTTTACTGATCCCTGACCGCTAATCCCTGTCTCCTGTCTCCTTCCGATAGCGGAATATACGGTTTCAGGTCGAATACGGGACTCCCGTGCACAGCGTCCAGACCCTGCACGCGGAGTATATTCTCCTCTATACCCAGAAGCCGTACAGCGGTAAGCCCCAGAGGAGAGGGCCTTCTCGGGCTGCACGCTGCGAACACCCCTTTGAATTCGCCCCAGTAATTGTTGTGCTGCAGTGTATATCCTTCCGACAGATGAAAGCCGAATATAACGTGGATATACTCGCTTTCCTCCAGTCTTAATAGACCGTCTGCAAACTGCGGATATATCTCTATGCAGCTTTTCTCTTTCTTCATTTTGAACGGGTCAGCCGGTTCTTTAAACGGGCTGATCACGGTTCCGATCTCTGTCAGTTCCATTCCGGCTCCTTAGTCATAACGGTCTCAGCGGATTAATAACCGGCCTGCCTTCCTTTTCCCTCACTTCAGTCTCGACCCGGTACACCTCTGCGATATGTTCAGCGGTCAGTACGGTGCGCGGTTCTCCTGCAGCATATATATCTCCTTCATGGAGCATAATAACCCTGTCAGCGTACCGCGCAGCAATATTCAGATCATGCATACTGATCACGGCGGACACGCCATGTTCGGAAACGGAACGGCTGATTACGTCCATAACTTCAAGCTGATGGCGGATATCCAGGCCTGAAGTCGGCTCGTCAAGCAGAAGTATGTCCGCCTCCTGGGCAAGGGCCCGGGCAATGATCACCTGCTGCTGCTGTCCGCCGCTTATTTCATGGAAATCACGCATGGCAATTTTCTCGAGCCCCATTATTTTGAGTATATTCCAGACCCTGTCCTCCCCTGCCGTACGCCTTTCCGTGGCCAGATACGGGTACCGTCCGGCAAGGATCGCATCGAATACTGTTATAGGATACAGATACGATGTTTTCTGGGGAAGATACGCCATGTGGAGCGCTATCTCCTTCCGGGTCATTTTCATAATATCCCGTTCATCAAGCATTACGGTCCCGTGCTGATATTTCAGTATCCTGTTCATACACTTGATCAGCGTTGACTTGCCTGCCCCGTTCTCACCCACAACCACGACCGTCTCCCCGGGCATAATCTTGAACGATATGCGGTCAAGGACCGGCACTCCGGGATAGCTGAATGTTACGTCCCGTACTGTGAGCTTCACCGCTGGTCATGCCTCCTTCGCGATATGATGAGATAGATAAAGAGAGGAACCCCCATAAAGGACGTCAGAATGCCTACCGGAAGCACTGCCGGAGAGATAACGGTGCGCGCGATCGTGTCCGATACCAGAAGCAGCGCTCCCCCGCACAGCCCTGACAGAGGGATCAGGAACCGGTAGTCTCCCCCGATCACCCGTCTCATGATATGGGGGGAGACCAGCCCCACAAAACCGATGATCCCCAGAAAGGCAACGCACACGGACGTGATAAACGCTGCAATCAATATACCGAGGATCCGGAGGCTCCTTGTCTCAACACCGAGGGATTTGGCCGATTCTTCACCGCTTTCCAGTATATTGTAATGCCAGCGCATCCATACAAAATAGACAAGAGCTGGCGCTGCGCAGGCCGCCATGATAGTGACATCCTTTATCCCCGCCCTGCCCACATCACCAAAGGTCCAGAACACAACGGAAGCCACCTTGATATCGTCGGCAAAGTACTGGAGAAGCATTGTCGCGGCCTGGAACAGGGCACCCATTGATATGCCCGCGAGTATGGTCGACTGCGCTGAAAGCCCGGTTACACCGGCTATCATGAGTATCAGGAACGTGCCGGCCAGAGACGCTGCAAAAGCGAAGATGGTCACGATATACGGATTGTTCAGAACCACAGGTATATCCGTGCGGCTGACCTCGCCCAGCCCGAACACAATGATTGCGAACGCGGCGCCGAATGCGGCGCCCTGGGAAATGCCCATGGTAAAGGGGGAGGCAAGCGAATTCTTGAGAAGGCACTGCATCACACACCCGGCCGCTGCCAGGCTGATACCCGCGATAACAGCTGCCGCAACTCTCGGAAACCTGATATTCCGCACGATCACAGCCTCTTTCTGGGCACCTGAAGCAAACAATCCCCTGAGTGCGTCTGCAGGGCTTATGTGCACCGGCCCCGAGCACAGTCCGTACAGCATCGCGGCACCCAGCAGTGTCAGAAGGATTATCCCCGCAAGGATCTTCCGCTGCCTGTACCTGGCGTATTGAGCACGGATGTCTTCACTCTTTTTCATCAGTTTTTTTCTGATAAAGATATTCGGCTGAATCCGCCCCATTCCTCAGCCATCCGCGCGTATACAGGTTTTCCGATAAGGAATGTGTATATTTCGTCCGCCTTGCGCCCGGGATCGATATCCGTGAACTGCTCGGGGAATGTGACTTTCCCGATATAGTATGCGTCAGCAAGAGCTGTGCCAAGGTTTGTGGTGTAAAAATTGTAGGGAAGCAGCCCGTACAGCCTGTCAGTCCGAACCGCTTTGAGAAGACTGTACCATTCGGGATTCTTTGCGTAGTCATCCCGTACATGAGCAAGTCCTCCTTCATCAATAAAAATGATATCCGGATCCCATTTAATGATCTGCTCTTTGTCAACGAAAATATGCCCGTCCTTTCCGGAGCCGCGTGTCACGCTTTTCGCGTGGAGCAGTTCAAACAGGGGATACCCGTATTCCGTGCTCGTGAGACCGTGGGTCCCCTTGTACCCGAGTCCCCCCGTATATACAGAGGGCTTGTCCTTTTCCGGTATATCTTCTGTCCTTGAAAGCAGGTCGTTCTGGCATTTCTGAATAAAGGCGATTACCTGCTCTGCCCTCTTCTCCCTGTCAAGTATTTTTCCGGCTGTGCGCAGAGAACTGAATATATACTCGTTGTCGAAGGTGCCCAGATTCCCGTAGCTCAGCATAACAATGGGGATGCTTGTCTTGGCCTGCAGGCCGTCCGCTATCCGGGGTTCGGTGTACGAAATGAAAATGACATCAGGCCCGGCTTCAAGGAGCGCCTCCGGATTGAGCTGGGGCGAAGGCGATGCAGCACCCACATGAGGAAGGCGCGCGAGTTCAGGATGGGCCATCATGTACGGCCTGCCTGTGCTGCTCTGGATTTCAAAACCGCTCTCAATTGCCGCTACCCTGCCGGCTGCCTGAAGATATACAATAAGACGGAGCGTGCCCGGGCCCCTGCACACGATCTTTTCTGTATTCCGGGGAACCTTGACCTTTCTTCCCGCTGCGTCAGTTATGATCATTGTGTTTTCCGTACTTTGCCCGGCTTTGTTCCTGCATGCCGTAAACACGCATAAAAGCAGGCAGCAGGCGAAGACAGCGGTCAGCGTATCTGTTCCGTTCATACTGCGGATTTTCCTTTCACCGGATGTATCCCCCGTCCCGCAACCATCCAGTAATCCTCTCCGATGCAGCGAATGCATACAGGACTGCCTTCATGCAGGCGCGTCCTTGTCTCCATGGCCTGCTCACCGCATTTCGAACAGGTCGCTGAATCGAATATGGGAGCGTATTCGAGTCCCTCGGGCACAACATCCTGAACAATAAAGATATCCTTTTCATCCTTTTCGAGCACACCGAAGGACATCTGTGTCCAGAGCTCGTTCATCCGGCTGTATTCCTCCGGCGTAAGCTTTTCCCGCTTCTTCACACCCCTGTCGAACAGTTCCATAGCTTCTTTATACACAGGATCCTCATCTGAATGCTCATCAGGGGGATTAACCATAACACGCACACCCGAATCATCTTCCCTCCTGTAGAACGTGACCGCGGTCTTGCCCAGATCTTTGTATATCATTGCATTGTTTCCGAAGGTACAGCCGCTGATCGCCTGGATACCGTCAGCGAAACAGTTGTTGCACTCGACAACGGCCATGATCTTCTCCATTCCGGTCGATTCCGCTATGCCAAGCTTTCTGAATGCGGTGCACACAGCACGCACACCGTATGCCACGTACGAACAGTAATGCCCGTGTATCTCTCCCGCTTTCATAAGAAGGTGCTCAAGATCATTTTCGGCGATCATGTTTCTGATATTTTTTCTCGGGTCTTCCCGTTTTTTCATGTTTCTACTCCTTAAAATACCATGTCAATACCGAGTGTAAAAGCAATACCGGGCATGGGAAAGCCGTACACTTCTTCATAATCCCTGCTGAAGATATTTTCTGCGCCCAGCCGTACGGTTCCGTTAAACCCTTCCTTCTTCCAGACCGGATAGGATACGTTTCCATCCACTGTGACGAAACCGCCCATCTCCTCAACTGACGAAGCTCCGGGTGTGGCAAGGCTCCCGACAACGGTACCGCGCTTTCCCACATATCTTAAGGCCAGAGCAGCTTTGAGACCGTTCTGTCCATAATACCTGATCCCTGCATTCGCCTTTTCATCAGGCAGTTCTACAAGTTCCTCCGTACCGCTCTCATCAAAAATATCGCCCTTCTTGTCTGTCTTCTGCAGCGTGAAATTGGCAAACATGGAAAGATGTTCTGAAACAGTATACTCCCCCTCCAGTTCGATACCGGATATTGTCACTTCATCAATATTGTATACGACCCGGGACGGGGAATAGCCGAAGATGGTCCTGAGATAATCCTCAATAACATAGTGAAATGTCCTTACTACCACGCGGGTATTCTCTTTAAATACATGCTCTGCTCCGATCTCGACCTGCAGAGCTTTTTCGGGCAGAAGGTCCTCCCTGTCACTCGGCTGGTATCCGGCATAGTACCAGTAGGACTCAGGGCAGGTAGGGAACCTGTATGCATAAGCCAGGTTTGCGGTCAATACCCCGTGCTCCCAGGCTTTCCATGCCACACCCGTATTGGGACTGAATCCCTGGATAACGACCCTCTCCTCTTCGTCAGCCCGGTAATTGTCATATCGGAGGCCGAAATCAAGATCAACCAGCGGTTTGAGATCCCATGTATCCTGTATGAACAGGGAATGGGTGCGGGAATTCTCGCCTGCACCTTCAGAGGACGAAGGTGCTATCCGGAAATAGCTGTTATCAACGGACTCGATGTCGATGTCACCATACCGGAAAAAGGTTCCTTCAGCACCGTATTTCAGCCTGTGTTTTTCAACAGTCTGGTCGATCTTGAAAAGCCAGCCCCATGTGTTGTCCTCAGGTTTGGCAGTCCGTTCCAGCACAAGATCGTCCTCATCATCAATAGCATGGTAGTACTCTGTCCGGTACTGATCGTTCAGGTAGGTGCGGAATGCAAGGTTCAATAATCCAAAAGATTTACTGAGACTGACATCATACTGTTCCCGTATATTGACCCAGTAACTGCCGTCACCCCAGTCAAGGGATGGGACAGGAGGCCCGAAGGGGCCGGGGTTCCCCCACCACAGAAGGCCCGGACCGCCGCCTCCGTCCTCGTCCGACTCAGGATAGTCATTATCGTAATAGGTGCTGCCGTCAATATTTTCAACGATAAAGCCCCGTTCATGAGTGGTATAGCTGGCACCGATCCCCAGTTTCCAGTCATTAGCGAATGTGAATGTAAAACGGGTGTTGAGATCGGTCCGGTTCACATAGTTGTTGCGCAGGTAACCGTCTGTCTGCCAATATCCCAGAGAAACATCATAGTTGAAAAGATCCCCGGGACTGCCCTGGTTCGAGATCCTGGTATCGAGAGTATTGAACGATCCGCAGGAAAGGGAAAGATCGGTCTTAACATCCCCGGCCCCCTGCCTTGTAATGATATTCACGACACCGCCCAGCGTGTTCCCGTATTCAGCGGATGCAGCTCCCCGTATCACCTCTATCCGTTCGATATCCTCGGTTGACAGTGATGCCCAGTCAACATAGTCACCGCCGTACACTCCGCAGCCGTTAAGGGGCCTGCCGTCAAGCAGGATCAAAAACCGCGATTCGTCAAACCCGCGCAGCGTTACAGCACCGCTGCCCGCTCCGCCTCCGGGTGACATTCTTGTAATATCTATACCGGCTGTGCTTTTGAGAAGACCGTCAACAGTACGCGAATGCTGCGGCTGCACAATATCATCATCTGTAATCACCTCTTTCGCCCGGGCCGCCTCCCTGCTCAGAACTGTTATCTCATCCAGTTCAACGACATCAGCGGTATATTCATGTTCGTATCCTGCATCATCAGCAAATGCAGGTATCCAGGCGAATACCAGTGCTGCGGCAACCATAAAACTATATATATGATCTTTCATTGTTAATATCCTTGAAATAAATATGATTATATTTTCTTGACTGTGCGCGTAAGCCTGCTATAATCATAGTGCGGAAGGCAGTTATCCTGTCACGGGAGTTCCGGCATATGCCGGAACGAGCTGCCCTTCCGCTTTTTTTTTACGGGGGCCTTCTTTTTTCCGCACTCATAATAATTCTGCCTTCAACTAATATCTACATTTAGATTGCTACGTTTATGATAATCGTGTTACTCGTTATGTAAAAAAATTATTCCAGATCCCTGCCCGTGCTTGTCATGCTCAACGTTCCGTGCTTGATGCCCTTTAAGGACCTCAGCATGTGAGCAAGTTTCTGAACACTCCGGGAATCCCCTTTAACAGCTATAATCTCAAGGCAGTTGTGATGGTCCAGGTGCACGTGCTGGGAGCAAATTATATTGTCCTGAAAATCGTGCTGGATATCAGTCAGTTTGTTGAGAAGATCCCTCCTGTGGTGATCGTATACTACTGTGACCGCCCCTGCAACCTCTCTGCTCTCATGCCACTGCTTTCGGACAAGCTCCTGACGTATCAGGTCGCGTACGGCCTCTGACCTGTTGCCGTAATTGCGTTCCCTTATAAGCCGGTCGAATTTCTTAAGGAGCCCTTGTTCCAGAGAGATCCCGCACCGCGCAAGTTTCTGCATAATACCGATCCTGAAAAAACAGCATTGCAAGATGTGTTACGAAATTTTTAATTGTAGCACATCTCCCGCTTTTGTCAAGCTTTTTTAAAAGGATTTTATGAGTATTTACCGAGTTGGTGACTAATTACAATAGGCAACTGTCATAGTATGGATAAGCGTGTCTCACAGGATTAACAGGATTAATGGGGTAGCTCGGGGTCTTCAGACCCTGGATCAGCGAGTAAGGGAAAGACGCCTTTAATCTTCCAACCTTTCAAGTGCTGCCTTGCCTGCACGCTGCAGCCTGACTGATTTGGAATCGGCAGCTTTTTGGAAAGCGGGTTTGCTTTGTTCATCCTGCCATTGGCTCAGGGCTGCTATTGCAGCTATTCGGATCACATTATTCTTGTCATACAGATATTTCCGGATTGCGGGAATGTGCTCTTTCAGATCAAGCAGTTTAACACACCGTATTGCAAGGTCTGCCCGGCCATTAAAAATTCCCCAGGTTCGGACACCAGAATTCCCCACCCTGGAGTATAGCTAAGGAGGAGATCTTGTCAAGGACAAAACTTTTCCTTTCTCCCGGGGGGTACCCCCCGGACCCGCCAAAAAAAATCGGACACTAAAATTCCCCACTTTCATCATCTGCTCCTTTTCCCGGACTTTTTTACTGCCTGTTTGTCAGGCCCCTTGAGCCGGTAGGATTCTCCTCCCATACGGAATACGTCGCAGTGATGCAGAAATCTGTCAAGGATCGCCTGGGCAATGGCCTGGTCCTGAAACATCTCTCCCCATGACTCTATCCCTTTATTCGATGTGATCACCAGGGAAATAGATTCATAGCTTTTATTTACCAGCTGATACAGGTAATTGCCTGCGTGCGCGTCAAGCGGAAGATAGGCGAATTCATCCAGTATGAGACAGTCATGCTTGAAAAGCTTTTTAAAATACCGTTCCAGATCTCCTGCAGCAGCATGCGCGTACATCTCCTGCAGAAGCTGCTCTGCCTCAAAGAATCGTACCCGGTACCCTTTTTCTACCGCTTTCATGCCCAGGGCTATGGCAAGGTGCGTTTTGCCTGTTCCCGGAGGGCCTTCAAACAGCAGGTTCTGGGCCTGCTCCACCCATCTGCATTCTGCGCAGTTTGTCATGCGCGACTGTTTGACAGATGACTGGAATGCAAAATCAAATTCCTCCAGCGTGCGTTTTACAGGAAAATGGGCTGCAGAGGCCCGTCTCGTGCGGGATGATTCTTCTCTGCCCCGCAGCTCTGTGCTCAGCACTGCACGCAGCATCTCAAGGTGGCTCAGCCCTTTGGCCTCTGCAAGGTGCAGGCAGGTGTCAAGCTCTCTCCGTATTGATGACAGCCGCAGCTGCTTCAGCATGCCGTGTATGTCTGTATACGTATCATCCGCCATGATATGCCTCCTTTCTCCTGTCCGCAGCCTCTGCATAGTAGGACATGCTGCGCAGGTGCATACCTTTAGATGATAATACGTTGCCCCGGTTTGCTGCTACAGGCGGGATCGCGCCCTTGTCGTTTTCAATGCCCCGTATGATACGCTCTATATTGCCCAGGCTTGCGCAATGGAATGTCAGGGCACGCTCTGCTGCCCTGCGCAGTGTTTCGGCTGAGGTGTCCCTCTGCAGCCTGATCAGCCCCTTGAGCTGGTCACGGTAGTGGCGCGGAAACCGTTTTTTCAGTGCATGCAGCAGTCCCTGATCGCCGTATGCGCCCCTTACTTCAGCTTCAAGCTGTGCTGTGGGCACGGTGTATTCCCTGCGGTAGTGATCTCTGACCTTAAAGGTCTTGCCACGCTCCCTGCTCCGCCAGTGGCTGTACAGGTGCTCCCGGGCCTTGGTGTACATTTCCACTTTTTCCTCAGTGACCCGTACCAGGATCTCTTTGCCCTGGTATGCCTGGGGTGCACTGTACCTGTTGCCCAGCACTTTTACCAAGCCGTTTAAAAGCACCTTCCGCTTTTCCAGGGATGCCTGGGCACGGTAATGCCCTTCAGGAAGCCTCTTCAGGTGCTTTTTTTCTTCCTGCCATGCCTCTTCAGGGGACCGGCCTGTTGTCTCGTGCACTTTGCTGTTGCCTACCTCATGCAGCCACTCTTCCCACTGACTCTGAAGGTCTTCCATGTCAGAAAATGTCCTGCCAGGCAGAAATCCGTGCTTTACGTACCTCATTACCGATTCCACCTTGCCCTTGGTCTGTGGGTCATATCTTTTGCATATATACGGCTCATATCCGTAATATCTCACCATCGCGTAAAAATCACTGTTGAAATCGCACTCTCCGTACCGCTCCTGCAGTACTGCCAGTTTTGTCTGGTCGTACACTACTTTGGACACAATCCCTTCAAAATGCCTGAAGGCACGCTCGTGGAAGTCTATAAACATTTCCGTGCTTACCGGACGGTCGTACCATTCCCCGTATTTCTTCCTGCTGAAGCCCAGCACCATACCCAAAAAGTAGAGGTTCCGCTTGACCCCTCCTGTCTCTACCTGACGGTATTCGCTCAGGTCTACCATGGCCTGGGCCCCCGGCAGTGTCTCAAACGGCTCAAATACCCGCCCGCGCTTTTTTGTCCGCAGGTTGGATACATACCTCCGTACTGTACGCACAGACCCTCTGTATCCCATTGCCACAAGCTCCCGATATATACATTCGCTGTTTACTATGCCGTACTGCTCTGTCTCATACTCCTGCACCCGCTTTTTCAGCCAGTCCCGAAACCGGTCCAGCTTGCGGGTACGGCTATAGGCTCTTTTCCGCTCTGTCCGGATCTCTGCCTCGTCACGGTCACGGTATTTTCTGACCGTCTTTCGGGCTATACACAGGTCCCGGGCCACTCCGGACACTGATTGGCCCTGCTTAAGCCTCTTTTTTATGTCATGTATCATTTGCCATTCCTTCATTTCTGCTGTTCTCCTTATTATGTCGGAGAACAGATTATACTCGGTTTTTACGATATTTTACTTGAATTCTGGTGCCTTATCAGTATAACTTATTGACGTATACTGATTTAAAGGCTCAAAAGTGGGGATTTCTGGTGTCCGATGGTGGGGAATTTTCGTGGCCGGTCACAACCTTCGACCCTCTTCGTG
>Ga0272442_10006969_pt1 | contig 14706 bp, 12 predicted proteins | sample SSMForm2O_FD_200262 | JGI IMG/M metagenome (GOLD analysis project Ga0272442, IMG submission 200262) | Marine sediment archaeal communities from Little Sippewissett salt marsh, Falmouth, MA, United States - SSM-Form-2O | ecosystem: Environmental > Aquatic > Marine > Wetlands > Sediment ...
GCGACAGCTCTTTGGCCAGGGGTTCGGCCGCCGCGGTCAGGCTATCGACCACGGAACGCGCCGTGGCGGAATCGACGGATTCGCCCCGTTGCAGTTTCACGCGCAGGGCCTCGGCATCTGCCGGGGCGATGCCCAGCTTCGACGCCACCTCCTCACCAAAGCGAGCCACACCCGCTGGGATCTGCTTGACAAAGCAAATCCCGCCGCTGCGAGCAAAGACGACGGTCGTGTGCTCGTATCCGACGTCTGCGAAGATAATCGTGCGTTGCTTGTCCTCTTCCCGACGCATCGTTCGGTCAAAACTTCTGAACAAAGCGCAGGGAGCCGCATCGATACCGGCGGGCTGCAGCCCGGCGTCTTCGAGCAACAAGATATGGCTCTTGATGACTTCGTTGTCGGCAGCCAAAACGATGAACTCGTTCTTGGCCTCGTCGCCCTGGCGAACGCTGCCCGCCAGCATGTAGTTGATCGTGTCCTTCTCGGTGTCCAGCCCGAATCGCTGGCCCGCTTCCTTCCGCAACGTCTTGTCCATCTGAAACGTTTCGGCTTCCGTCAGACGCAGAGAGGTGATGCGAAGCTCATCGCAGGACAGAGCCGAGACAACCTTGCGTCCCCGGAACTTCCCGCGTCCCAGCAGTTCCCTGATGGTCCGGATGACGGCTTCTCGTCGCTCCTGCGGCGGCGCGTCGCGGTCGAGTTCGAGGGGCGCCCTTTCCAGCGACAAGACCTTAAGGCGCTCATCCGCACAAGCCAGTTGAACCATCTTGATGCAGCGCTGCCCGATGTCCAGCCCGATGGGAAGGACTTTCTGCTTCATGGCCATCCAGTTCGACATCAACATATTACGTCACTCAATCGGAGACAGAAATGAATCCTGTAACGGGTTCCACAGTCACCTTTTTCGTCGTGTTTCCCGCCTGTAGAGTCACCTCGCCGCTGTTCAAATCAGAAAGACCACTGGCGGGTGTGCCGCTGTGCGGGCTGCCCAGGTAGTCAAAAGTGACCGCAGAAACGCCATCGAAATCCGCATCGACGATATTGACTTGGCTGAGCCGACCGTCGTTGGCGAAGTCCACAGCGTAGTTGAATCCCTTCTTCACCGGATGCGCGATGACGGTTCCACTCTGGTCCTCGATCTGATACGTCTCAGCCGAGTCGTCGAACACCACCGAGTAGTACTGCCCTCTGCTGATGGCCGCACTCTTGGCGTATTCCAAATCGGCCGCCAGCATGTTCGCGGCGGCGCGAATCTGCATGCTGCCCGCCGAGGAGATCATCGGCACGGCAATCGCGGCCGCCACGCCGATGATGACGAGCACGATCATCAACTCAACGATGGTGAATCCAGTTTGTTTTGCATTCTGGCACATGGTAAGCCCTGCCTTCGTTGTTTCTTCGGTCTCTACGGCATGCCTCTTAACCTTCGAGTCAACCAAGTCTTCCGGTTCGGTTTCGACCGTCCCTGCCCGGCGGACCGGCCCGCACGTCTCAGCGCCGCTGCCGATCGGGGCACCGCTTCGGCTGCCGGTACAACCGGCACGGAGGCGGCTATCCCGCACAGTTATCGGCACAACGGTCATCATCGCCACCTCGCCGGGACCAACGCACGCCCGGTCACAACCGGTTTGCGGGCCCCGAAAGGCCACGGCAGAACCATGTAAGTTCGTCCGTTTCGCACCGCGATATTCCCCTGGACCGATAAGCAGCAGTTCATTGTCGGACCTTGTTTTCCCGCGATCTTCACGGGGTATCATTGTCTGGCGATACGTCTGAAGAAAGCGTCCGCCGCCGGCATCCAGTGCTCCCGCCCACCAGACGACCAGACGACGACCGCCGATCTCACCGGGGCCGCGATAATCGTCACCGCCGAGCCACCGGCGTCAAACTCCCAGTGGCCGATGGGAGCGGAGGCGGATGCCACAGGTTGTTTCCTGTAAAGCTGTTGAATATTCGTTTGGCTCAGCGCGCTGTCGTAGACACGAACGTCATCCAGCGCGCCGGCGAAACGGGAGCCCGAGCCACCCAAACGATTCGCACCGATGTTCAGATGTCCCTTCCCACTGCCGGGCACCTCGAAGGCAGGCGTGTTCGGGTCCGGCGTAATCTTGACAACCTCGTCAAGATACGAAGTCATGTTGGCGTCCTGGCACACAACCGCCACGTGGTGCCACTGGCCGTCGGCCGCAAGGTCATCCAGCGTGATACCGGTGTCCCAATCGTTCGTCGGGTGCTGCACGACCAGGCGCGCCGGGCTGCCGTCATCGAATTGCAGCGCCCAGTGATTCGCAGTCCCGCCCGAATCGGTCTTGCACAAAACCCCGGCCCAAGCCTTCTGCGCCGCAGCCGGCCTGACCCATACCGACAGGGTGTAGTCGCCCGACAACTGGAGGGCCGTTGCGCTATCGGCCGTCTGCACGTGGTCCGTCGAGCCGTCGAACTCCAGGGCGCCGCCCACGGCGCCCCCTGCCGGCCGCCAGGCCGGAGAGCCGTAAACCAGACCGTCGCTGCCGCCGGCGGATGAGTCATCGGCCGTCTCTCGCAGCGTCCCTTTCGCGAACAAGCCGCCCACGATACGCACGTTCGTCGCGCCCGCACTTACCATAACGTTGCCGTCAACTACGGCCAGGCCCTCGACGGTCAACCGGTCGATGTCGCGAATGAACACGTCGCCGGTGACGTAGAGGGCGGGAAGGTTTTTGGCGGCGCTGATCGTAGTTCCATTGCCGCTAATCGTCAGGTCGCCCTCGACAAGCAGCATGCCGTTGATGTTGACGTTGCCCTCTACCGTGAGGTTGCCCGGCCGATGGACGACGCGCACGGGATCGTAGGGACCCAGGGTCGTGCCGTTCGACAGGGTGGAACCCGGTAGAACAAACGTCGCATACCGGCTCGTGAAGTCTGTCGTCACAGCGGGCCAGACAAGAGACAAATCGCTTCTCGGATTGCTGCTGCCGGCAATACTGTTTCCGGACAGTCCATTGCAGAAGGCATCGCCGTCAACCGCGCCGAGATTGGTGACGTTGCCTGCACAATACAGGTCGCCGGAAAGAGCAAAATGCGCCGGCAACGTGAGATCCGCACCGGTCCAGAGCGCGATGCACGGATCCAGGCGCAGGTCAGCCGACAGGCTGCTGCGTCCTACTTTTTCCGTGCCTCTCAAACGATAGGCGTCACACGTGATCGAGTATGTGCAGCGGTCGTTGGCGTCGCTGGCATCTCGGGCCACACTGACGTCATAATAGTCCGCGCTGCCGGCCAGGAGCTGGAGGTTCGCCGCTCCGGCCCAGTACTCCGACGGCACCTCCTGCGGATTCAGCAGCAGGCCTCTGGCGTGCTCCAGCGCCGAGTTCGCCAACTGGTCCATCTGAAAGCGAAGCAACATGTTCTGCCCGCAAGCCAACTCAACGTCGCTTCGGCTCAGAAAACCCAGCGAGATGACCGTTATCGCCATGATGATGAGCAAAACGGTCAGAAGCGCCATTCCCCTGCCACGGGCGCAGCGAATTGTCTCGGCGCGGGTATCAGTCATCATCGGAAACCAGAGCATCTCCAGCATCGTTCAACAAATGGCCGGCCCAACTGCGCAGGGCCACGCTAATCTCGTACCGGTGGTCGGTGTAGTCTTCGGTCAGATCGAATGATAGCGTAACGAATTGCGTGTACGGCGCAGCGGCGTCCAGCGCGAACGCGACGTTCTTGCACGCCGGCAATAAGGCGGCGCTGGTGGAACCGTAACTCGACAGCAGTTCCGACTTCCTTCCCGGCACACTCAACTCGGCCAGCGTTACTGAGAGGGTCTCGGTCGAGTCGAACTGCGAGAGTTGTAAGATGTCGAGGGCTTCGCCGCGCTCAAGATACACCAGCTCGTTGAGATTGATTCGGCCGTCGCCGTTGTCGTCGGCCTGCCAGATCGCCAGATCGTTATCGGGCGCGGCACACACCAGCTTGCAATGGCGCAGCAGCTCAGAGACGCGCAACGTCGTGTGCCTGAGCTGGGACTGCTTGGAGAGAACGTCGGAGCTGCTCTCGCCGGCCGAGTTCATGGCGAAGGCCAACGTCGCCACCGCCGACAGAAGAATCCCCGTCACAATCAGCGCGACGAGCATTTCGACCAGCGTCAGAGCCTGGATGTGCCTGGTACTCTTCATCACCCGTTCTCTCTTCTCTCCAAATCCCTTGCAGGCCGCTCCGGCGACCCTATCCTAACCACAAATGCCGACGGGACAGCCCCTTCGGCCCGTCCCTCCACACAGCGAAAAAGCCCAGTGCCGCTCGAAGACACCGGGAATTGCCTTTCCGTGGGGACAGAACCGAAAAGCCTGCCCTGCTACCGCATCATTTATCCTTCGCTGATCAGGCGATTGACGGTCGCAATTTGCGCTCCTTTGTAATAGACCTGCACGGTGGCAAAAATGAAGAAACAGGGCGGCTCTTCGTCGCCCTGTTGCTCGACGTACACGTTCACACACGTAACGTTTCTGCTGAAATCGGCATACATGGGATCTGTGAAAATGGTGCCGCTTGCGTCCTTTAGCTGCCCCTGCGGCTCGGTGTAGTTATAGGTCGCTACCACCGAGTCGTACGGTGCCGCAACGACCTGCTCGAGCAGATCGTTGGCAAGCTTGGCCGCCAGGGTCCGGTGCATCCCCTCGGTTTGCACCGAGATACCGCCGACAAAGGGCAGGAGCACGCCGGCCGCCGCCATGCCCAGAAGCACCAGGGCAAGGGTGGCCTCGACCAACGTAAAGCCTCCTCCATAGCGGCGGTGTGATCTGCCACGATCAGTAGTCATAGTACCTTACCCCACGGTCGTCGGCGCCGGAGTTGCCCGGCCGGATCTCACCGGTTTGGGGTTTGCAAATCCAGCCGTAGCTGCCGTCCGCCTCGGCGGGGAACGGCGCACCGTTGGCCAGCATTTGTACGGTATCCAGGTTGCTGAACGGATTGGTGGGCAGCTTGGACAGGTAGGGCCCGTAGTCATACCCTGCCGTTCCTCTTGCCGCAGTCTCGCCGCCGGCGGCACTGGCCATCGTGGCCTGTGCCTCAAAGGCAGCTTGCGTCGGTGTCGTGGTAGCGTCGCCGTCCGGATATCCGGGGGCGACCTCCTGGTGCTGGCTCGTGTAGATCAACACGAACCGGCGTAACAGGTTCAGGTTTCCGGCCAGCGCACTTTCCCGCGCCGCCGTGCCGCTGTTGGCGACCGCCGGGATGACGATCGCGGCCAGGACGCCAAGCAAGACCACCACAATCAGGATCTCAACTAATGTGAAGGCCCTTGCTCGTCTCATCACTACTCCTCTCTGTGCTGTGTCTTTCTCTGACTCAGCAAAAAGGCTGACCGGCTTGGGCAATGGCCTTCGCACGGTCAGCCTGAGTTGACTAAAGCACTGTCTGGCAGCGCCGGTTACAGCGCCTGGTGCCCGTTCGGATCGACAGTGTCGATGGCCGCCCGAATTTCACCGCTGGTCTGGTTGTATTCCCAGCCGTCCGTCACGGCACTGCTGCCCCAGGCAACAACGTTGTCGCTGTTAGTGAAGGGATTCTCAGGAACCCGCTCCAGATAGGGACCGAACTCATGCGTGGCATCTCTGGTCTTGACGTCGTTGTCCACGCCGGCGATGGTGCTGCAGTAGATCATCTGGTCTTCGAAGTTCGCCAGCGTGGGAGCCACGTCATTGTGCTGAACCTTGTACAGCTCGATCTGGCTGCGCAGGGTTTGGAGGTCGCTGCACAGGCTGTTGAGCTTGGCCTCGGTGCTGGCCTGGGTGAACTGCGGGATGACGATCGCCGCCAGGATACCCAGAATGACCACGACGATCAGAATCTCAACCAACGTAAAGCCGCGTTTTGCCTTCATCTTGTGTTCCTCCTCAGGGTGAAACGTGAAATTAAATAAAACGAAAGGTAAACCTGTAAAGGTACGTTTTGTTCTGGTCTGCTGGACATTATCGACTGAATCGACATGCCACTTGATTGCTGTGGTCTCTTTGGGTTGCAGGTCCTCCAAAAAGGGTTAGATAATGCCGTTTCTTTCCCGGTGGACTACATCAGCGATTCATCCTGTTTCCTAACGCATGTGGAAGCCCTGAAAGGTGCGGTCCGGATATCGGCCGAACCGCCATATCTGCGGCTCCCGCTCAGTCCAAGGAAAACATAGAAAACGCAGGGCAAGATGCAAAACAGTCGGAAAAAACAAATCTGCGGCGTGCGGGTCGTGCGTGCCGACCGCCGCGCGGGCGACCGAGAAAAACCTACGAAACGCTGATGTATGGGGGGATGTGCTTCAGGCGAATGGTGCGGCAGCGCCGATCGAGATGTTCCAATGTAACGTGAATTACGGGCACATTCTGCAGGGCCGCCTCGACTCTGTCCGCCCATTCGATCAGGACGACCGACTCGGGGTAGCACAGATCGTCAAAGCCAAGCATTTCGAACTCGGCGATGGAATCCAGGCGGTAAGCATCGATGTGGTAGATGTCGAACCGGCCGGCGTACTGATTGATAATGACGAAAGTAGGACTGGTGACGGTCTTGCGGTCCGAGGCGCCCGCGCCGGTGGCAATCCCCTTGATTAGATGGGTCTTGCCGCTGCCCAGCGGTCCGCAGATGGCAAACACCTCGCCGCCGCGCAACTGGCGGCCCAAGGTGCGTCCGAGTTCCACCGTCTCTTGGGGCGAATGAGATGTGATGCTCGCGTCCATGAAACTCCGTTACCGCCAGCCCTTTTGCAGCGGCTCGCTAAGCTGGGCGGGATAGTAATATCCCATCGTCTGGGCCACCACGCCCATGCGATACTGATGATCCTGCAGAAGACATGGGCGCCGATGGGCGGTGGGAACCGTCGTGGAATAGATGCGCATTTCGCCCTTGAGGCAGGTGATGACTTCTTCGCGATAATCGCCCAGGCAATCCATGACGGCGACGACGCGCCCGGCCACCGACTGAAGAACCGGCCCGTCCCAGTCGCGGATGTCGCGGCCGACGACGACCTCCTTCTGCGCATCGCCGTCCCACCAGACCGGTCGCGGCGATAGCGTCCCTTTCTCTCGGAACGAAATCAGTTCGCCGGACGCGCTGTACAACCAGCGCTTCGCCAGGTCTCGCTCGCCCGCGAAGACTTCCATGCCGGCGTGCCCGGCGAGGACATCGCCGACCATACCCTGGCCGTGGACGTGACGCGTAGGCTCCTTGTGCATCCAGAGCTTACGCCCGGTCGCCGCATCGACCACGCACAGCCCATCGGTCTTCTGCCGGGTCTCGAAGCCATAGAACACCTCGAGCCCGGGATTGTCCGCACAAATATCGGCTACGTAGCAGACGTCCGGGTGACCCATTTCCAGCGTCCACAGCCCCCTGCCGTTGTCGTCGAGCACCGCCGCACCCATGACGAGTTCGTCGCGCCCGTCGCGGTCCACGTCGGCGGAGATCAGGCCGTGCGAGCCCTGGCCTTCGTATCGTTTCGCTTCCTTACTCGCCTCCCAAGCCCAGATCTGCTTGAAGTCCTTATCCAGGGCCAGCGTCTTGATTACGTTGTATGTTCCGCGCTGCATAATCAGCGAAGGGGTCTTGCCGTCAAGATAGGCGACGGCCAGGAAGTTACGGCAGTAGTAGTTGTAGCTCGGGTAGCCCTCGCGACTGATCCAGTCGGTCTTTGCGAGTATCTTGCCGGTCAGGCCGTCGATCTTGATCAGGTACTCGGGCCCGCTCTGAACCAGCCCTTTCTCGTCGCGCGGGTCGCCCTCGCCCGCCTTGCAATAGACCTCGGCCTTGCCGTCGCCGTCTACGTCGTAGACGATCCACGGTGCGTACCAGATGCCGGCCTCGATGGACCAGCCCATATCGTGACGCCACATCATGGTGCCGTCGAGACGGTACGCCTCGATCTTGTAGGTGGTCGTGCTCCTCTTCCAATAGCCGGGATGCTGGTACGGGTCGGTGTTGAAATTCGGCTGCTTGATGGCGTATTCCAGGGCCCCGTCGCCGTCCAGATCGCCGATGCCAACCTGCTGGAAATCGTAATCCCCCTCCAGAGGAATGCGCAGATACGGTTTCGGCGCATCCGCCAGATCAACGCGGACGCTCGCTGTCGGTGCCTTCGGGCGGCGCCCGGGGGCGCACACGTACAGGTCATAAGCGCATCTTTTGGCGGTCGGTTGGCTGTCTATGCAATGCGTGAGCCGGCACGCATCTGCTGTGATGAAGACTTGAGAAGCACTGCTGTCTCCGGGCGTTCTGCGTGCAACCTTGAAGGTGACATCACGAGCATCCTTAGCAAACAGACGCCAACTGAGAAAAACGGAACCGTCCTCTCGCTGTAGCGCTACCAGTCCCCTGTCCAACTTTTCGGCACCGGCCATAAGCGGCAGACATGCGACAATGGCCACGCAGATATAAGCGGCTGGTCCTTTCATCATGGCTGTCTCTCCTTTGCTCGTGTTACCTGTCAAGTATCGCGCTGTTCTTCTCTCAGATGCTCGTAGCCCCCCGGCTTCAGTTCGACACCGCCGCCGTCCGGCATGGCAATTTGCATGCCGCGCCCCTCCGTAATACTGCCGATCGCGGTGACCGGCACCAAACCGCTCCAGGAGCGGCGCAGCTCCTCCCATCCGTCCGGCGACAAAACAAACAGCAGCTCGAAATCTTCGCCTTCGTCGAGCGCCGCCGCCAGCGGGTCAGGCTCGTTGAGCGCCGCCGCCGAGACGGGAATGGACGCGGCGTCCACAAGGGCCCCCACGCGACTCTGCGCGCAGATGCGATTCAAATCGGTGCTGAGCCCGTCGCTGATGTCCATCATGGCATGAACATCGACGGTCCGCGCCAGGGTCAGGGCTTCCTGCACGCGCGGCGTGAAGTCAAGATGCTTGCCGCGTCCCGAACCGCCCAGCGAGCCGGTGACGCAAATCACGTCCCCCACTTTGGCGCCGGCCCTGGTCACGGCAGCGTGGCCGGCGGGCTTGCTCAGCATGGCGACCGACACCGCCAGCCGCCCTCCCTGCCGCCAGGTGGTGATGTCACCTCCGATGAGTGGACAGTTGTATCGATCGCCGGCCCGCACGATGCCCGCATGCAACTGCTTCAACCGGCTCTCGCCAAAGCCCTGCGGCAGCGCCACCGCTACCACCGCCGCCAGCGGAATCGTCGCCATCGCGGCGCAGTCGCTCAAGCTGGTCGCCATGGATTTGTAGCCCACCTGCTCCAGCGTGGCAACGGCCAGGTCGAAGTGCGTCCCCTCCAGCAACATGTCGGTCGTGATCAGCACCGAGGCGCCTTCGGCGAGAGCGACCTGTGCCATGTCATCACCGATTCCTATGGGAAAGCGGTCCGGCGAGAGAGGACGTTGCGCGGCGAACCAGGCAGTGATTTCGTCTTCGGTGACACTCATCGCTGCGCCAGACGTTTTTTCCAATACGTAAGCTGTTGCCGGGCTTGCTCGGCGCCCGCCGCCCCGGCAGAGACGTACCCCTGCACTACGTTTCGCACGCCCAGGCAATCGTACACGTCCTCCTGGACGGCAGACGAATGCTCCTTGAATTCATCCAGAGAAAGGGCGTGCAAAGGCTTGCCGGCCTTTTCGCAGTGGCTGACAAGGGCCCCGACGACACCATGGGCCTGGCGGAACGGCACGCCTTTACGCACGAGATACTCGGCCAGTGCGGTGGCGTCAAGAAAGCCCGCATCGAGGCCGGCCGCAATTTCCTTCGTTTTGAACCGTGTGTGCGAAACCACCGCCCGGGCCATTTCCACCGACTTCTCAGCCGTGTCGGCCGCCGAGAACAGGTGGATCTTGTCCTCCTGAAGATCCCGGTTGTAGCCGGACGGCTGGGCTTTGAGGAGGGTAAGCATGGCCATCAGAGCCCCGTAGGCGGTACCGGTCTTGCCCCGCATCAATTCCAGCACGTCGGGATTGCGCTTCTGCGGCATCATGCTCGACGAGGTGCAAAACGCATCGTCGATCCGGATGAAATCGAACTCGCTGGAGGCGTAGAGGATCCAGTCTTCCGCAAAGCGCGACAGGTGGGCTGCCAGCAGCGCACAGTCAAAGATAAATTCAGCACAGAAGTCGCGGTCACTGACGGCGTCGATGCTGTTGTGCACGAGGTCGCGAAAGCCAAGCTGCTTGCTCACGCTCTCTCTGTCGATCGCCAGCGTGGTCCCGGCGATCGCGCCGGCGCCGAGGGGCGAGACGTTCAGACGGCTGCGACAATCCCCCAGCCGGGTGACGTCGCGCTCCAGTTGTTCCACGAAACTGAGCAGATACGCGGCGATGACAATGGGCTGGGCCCGCTGGAGATGCGTGTAGGCGGGCATCAGATCGTCGGTGTGCCGGCCGGCCAACTGGACGAAGGCCTTTTGCAGGCCCGCAATTCTCGCTTGCAGCGTTTCGATCTCGTCGCGAAGCCAGAGGCGAATATCGGTGGCCACCTGATCGTTGCGGCTGCGAGCGGTGTGCAGCTTCTTGCCCGGCTCGCCGATCCTGTCTATCAGGGCCTTCTCGATCGCCATATGGATGTCTTCGCACGTCTTGTCGAACTGGAACCGTCCCGCCTCGATGTCCTCGCTGATCTGGATCAGGCCGGCCTTGATGGCGTTGAAATCGGCCCGACTGATAAGCTTCTGCTCAGCCAGCATCCGGGCATGGGCAATCGAGCCGACGATATCGTATTTGTACAGGCGCCGGTCGTACGAGAGCGACTCGACGTAATCCACCGTCATCTCATCCGGCTGCGAGGCCAGCCGCTTCTCCCAACTTCTCTGTTTCTCGGCCATTCATGATACTCCGCAAAGACCGGTGTTATGCGACCGCGACAACTACTTCGCCTCCTGAAGGACCCGCCTGGCCATCGCGCTGCCTAACTGGCGGCACTGATCGAGTTGCTCCGGCGTAGCCGCAAACCGGGCGTCCACAACCGGCTCGACCAGCTCAAGCGAGGCGCCTTCCACGAATTTCTGCATGGCCTTGACGGCTCCGCCGGCCCAGCCGTGACTGCCGAACAGGCCGACGACGCGATTGCCGATGCGCTTGCTGCCGAGCAGCTTCAAAAGCATCTCCATCGGCGGGAAGACACCGGCGTCGTAGGTCGGACTGCCTAACACCAATCCTCCGTGTCTCCAGATGTCACGGATAATAAATGAGATATGGCTTGTCGAAACGTCGTGGGTGCGAATCGTCGTGACCCCTCCTTCCGCCAGCCCGCGTGCGACGGCCTCCGCCATCTTCTCGGTATTTCCGTACATCGAGGCAAACACCAGCACCACGCCCGGCTCGGCCTCGTGCCGGCTCCAGCGCTGGTACAGATCGATGATGCGGCCGGGGTCCTGGCGCCAGATCGGGCCGTGCGTCGAGGCGACGATTTTGATATCGAGCGCACCGAGCTTCTCAATCGCCTTTTGGACCATCGGAGCGTACTTGCCCACGATATTGGAGAAATAGCGCAGAATCTCGTCCTCGAAGTAATAAATGTCCACCTCGTCGTCGAAGATACCGCCGTCCAGCGTGCCGAATCCGCCGAACGCGTCGCCGGAGAAGAGGATCCCAGCCGACGTTTCATACGTCATCATGGTTTCGGGCCAGTGTACCATCGGAGTCAAGTGAAACTGGAGCGTTCGCCGGCCCAGCGCCAGCGTATCGCCGTCCTGGACCACGTGCGTGTCCTCAACGCCGTAGAGGTGCTTGAGGAACTCGGCCGTCTTCTTATTGCCGACGATACGCATGGCGGGGAAGATACGTTTCAGCGTGGGCACGGCGCCGGAATGGTCGGGTTCGAGGTGATTGATCACCAGGTAGTCGATTTGGCGGCCCGGGCCCACGAGATTCGTCAGCTTGTCCAGGTACCTGTGAAGGGAGAGATCCTTGACGGTATCGACAAGAGCCACTTTCTCGTCGGCGATGAGATACGAATTATAGGAAATTCCCCTGGGGATGGGCCAAATAGCCTCAAACAACGCCGTTCGACGGTCATTTACGCCCACCCAATATACGTCGTCAACAACGGGTATCCCACATTCCACCGTATTGTCTCTCCTTTGGCACAGGACACGTTGCGCATCTGCCGGCCGCTCCTGCGTCTTGTCGGCCGACATGGGTACGATAGCGAACGAACCCATGAGCGTCAAACAAAACTGCATCTCCGTCCGCCCTTGCAATGCGCCACCGAATGCCCTATTCTGCGACCTTTCGAGCGGGTCCGGCCGAGGGCATCGGCCCGTTCCTGGACTGAACTACATATACACCTGGAAGGGGTAAAGATGGCGTCCTTGTTGATCAGAAACTGCAAATTGTACGACGCTCGCGCAGCGGATCATGGCGGTACCGTTCTCATCGATGACGGCGTGATTCGACAAGTCGGTACTCCTGCCCCGTCCGCCCGCGCCGATTGCGTACTCGATGCCGCAGGACGCATCCTTGCGCCGGGGTTCATCGACGTCCACATCCAGGGCGCCGGCGGCGCCGATGTGCTGGACGCGACCCCGGAGGCCCTCGAAACAATATCGACCACCTGCGCGCGGTTTGGCGTGACGGGCTTTTTGGCGACGACCGTGTATAAGCCGGGGCAGGAAAACCATCATTTGAAGGTGGCCGCGGACTGTGTGGGCCGGGATTTGAAAGGCGCCCGGCTTCTCGGCATTCACCTCGAAAGTCCCTTCATTTCAACGCAAAAGAGGGGCATGATCCAGCCGGACTGCATCGCCGAGCCTTCTCTGGCGACCCTGGAGGAGATTTACAGTCTTGTCGGCGATCATCTCAAGATGATGGTGATCGCTCCGGAACTGCCCGGCAACATCGAAACCATCGAAGCCCTGGTGAAGCGCGGGACGGTCGCCTGTCTGGGCCACACGGCCGCCGGCTACGAGGACGCTCGACGCGGCTTCGACGCGGGCCTCTCGCACGTCACCCATCTGTTCAACGCCATGCCCGCCCTGCATCACCGTGAGCCGGGCACCCTGGGCGCCATCTTCGAGACCGAATGCGCCACCTGCCAGGTGATTACCGACGGCGTCCATATCCACCCGGCCGTCATCCGCCTGGCCTACTCCGTGCTGGGACCGGACCGCTTTGTCACGATCACCGACGGCATACAGGCCATGGGCCTGCCGGACGGCAAATACATCTACAACAATATCGAATACGAGGCCAGGGGCGGAGCGGCTCGCTATGCGGACGGCACTCTGATCGGGACCGCATTGGGACTCAATCGCATGCTCGCTCGTTTGATGGATTTCACCGGCTGTTCCCTGACCGAGGCGGTGAACACGGTAACGCGCAACGCGGCCCGCGTCCTGAGACTGCACGCCAGGAAAGGGGCCATCGAGGTCGGAAGAGATGCTGACCTTGTTGTTCTCGACGACGATCTGTCAGTTTATGCGACCGTTGTGGGCGGACAAATCGTTTATCAAGCCCCATGAGAAAGGGACGCGCAGTAGCGCCGTCGCCCAGCAATGCCAGTCGTTTGTCTGCGCAGGTTGACCCTCACGACACGCAGCAATATCATTCCTCCAGGTTGTCCGTGACTATCGAGTTCTCACATTGCTCGGCATCGCTGCCGGTGTCTCGCAGGACGTTGTTGCTGAACAGCACGCGGACGCTGGGCCGGCCCTCGGCGACAAAAGCTCTCGGCGCCACCGACGAAAAGAGATTGCCCACCACGGCGACGTCGGCGGTCCCCTCGAGCGTGAGCCCGGCCGCCGCTCGATCGGCTGCGGCGCGTTTCACCTGATCGGCGCCGATGTAGCTGTCGGAGAAGTTGTTGCCGCAAACGGTGATGCGGCCGCTCTTCGGGCCGATACGGAGGGCGTCTTTCTTGACGATGGTGAACGTGTTGGCGCTGACCGCACAGCCATGCGCGTCGGCCAAATCGACGCCACCGGCGACGTTGTGGGCAATCACGTTGGCACTGAGGGTGATGCCATAACAGTCGCGGTCCAGGACAATCGCCCTGCCGTTGCATTCCTCGATCATGTTCCCCGAAACGACGGAGCCATAGGTGTTCTCAATGACGACACCGTCACCGAGGTGGTCGTCGAGGTTGTTGCCCGTCATGCACAAGTTAAACCCGTCGGTGCACCGGACGGCGTCCTGGTTCTCCTCGAACTGATTCGAGGAGACAACGATGTCGTGACAACCGACGAGATTCAGCCCCGTCTTCTTGTTGTACGTGATCAGCGAATCACAAATGCGGGGATCCTCGTAGCAGTAGTACAGACGAATGCCGTCGCCGCCGTGATAGCTGACCGTCACGCCTTCGATGAAAATCTCATTGATGCGTCGCGCCTCAATGCCGTGACCGCTCTTGTCGTTGCCGGTCAGTCGAAAATTGGCCAGCCGGACCCGCCACAACTCGGCGTTGCGGCTTTCCCGGCCGCTGGGATGTTGCAGGATCAGGGCACTGCCGCCCTCCGTATTGATGTTCTTGATATGCGTGGCCGTCCCCGCACCCTCGATAAGCACGTCGGAAGCCGTAACCCGAAGCGGCCTGGAGATCTCGAATGTACCGGGTGGCAGGCGCACCGCCCCGCCGGCAGCCGGCAAGGCGTCGAGGGCCGCCTGCAGGCTCGGGTACGAGGCCGCGTCAATGACAACTCCGGCCCCGGGCAACCGCGACGTTCCAACGGCCCCCCCGGCATCTCCCGCGAGCGACCGAATCCGACCTGGCGTCAGAAAAGCCAGCACAATAAGCAGCAGGACGATGGCATGCAGAATCTTCATGA
>Ga0272442_10006970_pt1 | contig 14705 bp, 13 predicted proteins | sample SSMForm2O_FD_200262 | JGI IMG/M metagenome (GOLD analysis project Ga0272442, IMG submission 200262) | Marine sediment archaeal communities from Little Sippewissett salt marsh, Falmouth, MA, United States - SSM-Form-2O | ecosystem: Environmental > Aquatic > Marine > Wetlands > Sediment ...
GCCAGATATTATAGGCAAGCATTACCAGCTGAAACCATGCATAATTGTTTTTGAATTTTGCCGAGGGGATTGCCTCCAGGCCTTCGCGCTTTGATTCACCTATCAGATTCTCTACATCTGCCCGCTTATCATAGCCCTGTATTACTTTATGGGGCTTTTGAAGCTTGGTTGTGCAGAATATCCGGTATGTGTATCGATCATCTTCAAACAGTTCACATTGTACCGCTTCCCCGGAACTGCCCTTTTTGTGTTTGGGTATCCGCATTGTTACAAACAGGTTGTCATAATTCCATCCCATTGGCGCGTATATGCAGCTGTTGTATTCAATATCATCGCTTTTTCTCACCCGGTACCATCCCCCAGCCTCAAACGGCGGCTTGCACGACTTTGCTGCTATTGTAAAATGATAATTCTCCTGATGCAGCGCTTCAATGCTCTCCCAGCTGAAAAACTCGCTGTCAGCTCGCACATGCACCTGCTTCACACAGCCGGGCAAATGGTGCTTTATCTGCTTGATGAATTTTGCTGCCTCCTGGCCACCCACCGTCTTGCCCGTGCGCAGTTTCCCCAGCACATATTCACGTGTCTGCTCTATAAACGCCTCTATCGGTCGGTATCCCTTCTTGCCTCGGTTCCGGGGATTGTGACCAACCCGGGCTCCCTGCTGCTGTCCATATACCGTGCCCACTGTTGTGTCGATATCGATATCTACCATCTCATATTCAAGACCGCACTGCTGCCACACCCGTTCCCGCAGTATGCTCATGACCCGCACAAGCGATTGTCCCTGATTAAGACCCAGGCTGTTTACGTATCGCCAGAATGTGCTCACCACCGGTAGCCGATCTACAATGAAAAATCTGCACAGCAAAGCGTCAAACCTGATGTATGCAAAGTGTGCTACACGGTTGAATCCAATAAACAATAACATCAATATTCCTACCACCATCCGGTAATGGCCAAGTTTCACGTGCCTGCCGGGTTTTGTATAGGTGTTCTCAAAAATCTCTTCAAACTTCACAAGATCAAGGAATTTTATCAATGCCAGCACTCCGCCAAATGCCGTTAACGGTTCGCTGCAGGTCTCGTATTTCGTTTCAGCACTGATTTTCTTTGCCTGTAACTGCTGCTTATTTTCTTCTTTATTGACAGGCCTTTTCGTGGTATCTGTTTTTTGTCTTTTAACCATTCGGGGTTCCTCCTGTATTAGTGTTTGTGGGTCTCGCAACCCCATTAATACAGGTCCCCCGATGGTTTTTCTGCTTTTTTCAGCTCTTCCGTGCAATATTAAGGTACTCACCAGGTTTATTTTTGAGTATTCAACATTACATTATAACTGCTTATGTTTTTAGCCGATCAGGCAGGAGCGGCGATACTGCTCTGTTTTTCGATCACAAGGCCTCCTTTCCACATAGTCGGGAAAACCATGATCAGCGGCTGTACCGGTCAGGGCCATAGCGGGCAGATATCGTTGCCAGGAACCTGCACGCACAGGTCTTCAGGATTTTAACCAGTTTTTTCCTTGTCATTGCCCAGTCCTCTTTGGTTGCAATAAAAACTGAACATATTTTTATTGAGATTGCTTCCGAAGGTCAAGATATAAGGGCAATTTGCTGAAAAGAAAATTCCATGCGCTTTTTTAAAACATATAAGAATTTGGTTGGCAGAACGGTGCCTTTTGTCAACCAAACCACAATTCAGAAGATTAAAAATTACACACAGACGACAAGAAAATTTAAGCCAGAGTTGTCTGCAATTTTTTTGATATATGCATATATTTTATGAGGTAAAAGCATTTACCGGGCTTAGAAAGACAGGGACTTACAAACAGCGGACCATAGAAATTCACCTGATAAAAAATCATTTCAGCAATTCCATGTATATATTACGGGGGATGCGGCCCACTTTTTTAATTCTCGCGCAGTTTCTTTTGTAAATAATAAAAGGGGGGGAGGGCCACCCGGTTATATATGAGGGGGGTACCGGATGGCCCCTTGAAATGCTATTCTTTAAATCTACTAAAAAGGTAGTACATAAATGAAATTAGTCAAGTGTCCGTGCATGAGAAAATTAAAAAAAGTCTGCAGGACCTTATACCAAAAAAGAAACGCCCTTTAAAAAGTAAATAAGTATTAAACGGCAAGGGGTGTTATGATAGAAGCAAAGGTATGCTACGAACAGGGAGACTGGATGTGCCCGTGAGCCTTTTGCCTCACCCCAAAACTGGAACGGCATAATTAGAGAATTCCAGCCTTCGCTTGAAATTATGAAATAATTCTCTATAATAGTATTAATTTGATTCTAATCTTCACTTTAGGAAAAATTTTCAAGGAGTTTTTAGATGCAGACAAAGGAAATACCGGCAGCAGAACTGGAGCAGGAAATCATTGAGTTTCTACAAACCATGGCGACAAAGGCGGGCGGCAAAAGGACAAAACCGGGATGTAACCTCATACACGGCAAATCCTGTGTTCTGGGAACGTGCGTGGATAACATACCGCGTGTTACCCCTGTCGACTGCTACTGCGATGGAACGCTGACCATCTGGATTGCCAGCGAGCCGGGAAGCGGCAAGATTGCCAACATCCGGCAAAACCCGCAGGTTGCCGTTACTGTTTTTGACACCGTTGATCACTCGGTTGAACAGAAATTTATCCAGGTATGGGGGACTGCCGAACTCATCAATCCCGAGAACAACGCCGCTCTTTTCAACGAGAAAATGGAGGCCTTTGGCTTAAACGAAGCCCTTAGCGGCGTAGTTGAAGAGGTTGCCGAGCGCGGTGAACTGCCCGTTGAAAAGGTTGAGGAGACCGTTCACAACCTTACCGGCAGCATGAACATCATCAAAATATCCCCGCAAAAAATAAGGCTGCTTCGCATGGGGCCGGGGGCAATGCCTGAGATAAAATTTTGGGAAAACGGGCGTGCCACCACCAGGGTTACAGGTGGATTCTGACAGGGAATCTCACCTGTGCATGTCACTGCTTTTTGCTGATACGGCAATTATCCCGGCGCTTGCACAATGTCCTTTACACGGGCAGCTGTCCTGTCACAGATTTCACGGCACCGGTCTATGCTGTTTTCTGAAACATACCGGCTGATACCCTCCTGGGTAGAGAGGTCTATATTCAGGATATCTTTGCATTCCGTACTGCCGAATTGTTCTTTGAACCAGAGCCCAAGGCTGTTGCCGATGTTCATTGATTTATTAAAGGCATTGTAGCGTTCATCCATGAATTCAAGGCCTGCAGCAATCCTGAACAGAAGTCTTGGGACCCTCAGGTAGCTGTTTTCCACCTTGCCATATTGTAAGCCGATGGCCAGCACACCGGCTGCCAATGCACCGCACGTCATGCCCTGCAGCACGGTGCCCCCTATAAGGCCCCAAGTTGCACGCAGGTGCTGCTGATTAACCCCGATAACGTCCTGAAGTCCGCGCAGCACACTGTGGGCACAGTGAAATTTCTGCCGGTCGAATTCTTTCAGCAACGCAGAACAGGCAGGTTCGGCAGCGCTGTTGTCCTCTGCAGGATATTGAGCCGTGTCTTCTTGAATAACGTCAATTAAAAGCTTGGGTGCCCGCCGCATTACCTGCATGCAGGGAAATACATTCTGAAAGGTTGGGGTTACCTCACGGCATCTGGCACCGCCTTGAAGGTCTTTAAAGCGTTTTAAAAATTTTTGTCCCATCGAAATCACTTTAGGAGTGCCGTCTGATCCTGCCTTGTCGCCGTACACAAGGCCGAGGAAAAGGATGGGTGAGCTGGCAGCACCGCACTCGTTTCTGAGCATACCGACCCCGCCGCCCATGGCAGCAACCAGCTTCACCATGGGTTCAATATCCTCGCCCTGCAGCTCTCTCAGCGTGCGCATAACCGTAGGCGCGCAGTGGCCGGTTTTAAGAGCATTGCGCACGGCCTTCAGCCGGGGCCATCCGGAGAAGGTTACCTTTTTGCCATTTGATGTGTTGCTGCCTGCATAATTGTACGCACTGTTTGTCATTTCTCCCCTCCTTTTTATTGTCTGAAAACCCCGTGCTCCGCACGGGTATACAAAAGGAAATCCCGTTTTAGCGCGACTGCAAACAAACGGCCCCTTTACGCTCGGCTGTTTGGTTTTACTTAAATACAATATCTTACAGTGATCAGAGATATGTTTCAAGGTGATATTTTATCGTTTCTCATCCCATTATATACAACCCTGCATAAACCTGACCGGTAGATCTTTATGCTGAAAAGGAAAGTACGAACTCTTTTATTTCATCGCGTACTTTCCTGAATGTTTCAGCCTGCTGCTGTTCATCTGCCGCGGCAGGATCGGTAAACCCCCGATGCATCCTTTTGCCGCTGCCGGGGAAAACCGGGCAGGTTTCGGCTGCGTGTCCGCACAGGGTGATGGTGTAATCAAATGCTTTGCCGGACAGTCCATCCACGTGTTTTGATCTATGCCCCGCAAGGTCGATGCCGATTTCAGCCATCACCTGTATTGCCACGGGGTGAACGCCTTTGGGATCGATGCCTGCAGAGTAAACTTCAAACTCATCCCCCCTGAGGTGACGCATGAGTCCCTCTGCCATCTGGCTTCTGGCCGAATTGCCGGTGCATAAAAACAGAACAGATTTTTTTTCAGCCACGTTCCCGCTCCTTCCTTTTTGCCGGTACGTTATTGTACAGTATTGATACCGATAGAATAGAGATTGTTTATTACCCGCCACTGGGAAATCCGTTTTCTTACAAAATTCCACGAAACTTCCCGGTATTCCTCATTCATGGCGGCAACCACCTCCCCAACGGGTTTGCCCTGAAAAACTTCACAGATCATACGCATAACAACCCGCATGGTTATGTCCATGCAGCAGGCCCTGGTGGTAAAGATTGCAGTTGTGGGATAATCTTTTCTGAACTGTTGAATTTCATCCAGGAAGTGCCGCTTGCTGAAACAGGTAGACAACACAAGCAGCTGATAGCCCGGATAGGCAACTGAGTTGTCAAGATCGGTGCCGTTGGGCTCAAATACTGTGTAGGCTTTTCCGCTGGATATCTGATAGGTTTTTTTTACCGTTCCACGGTATCCGCACACCTCCTGTTTCGGCATGATGATTTCATAGTCCAGGGTGCGCTGCATTGTGAAAGGATGGGCTTTTCCGTCGCTGAGGAAGACGGGACCCGCGCCGAAGCGTGAATGTGAGGTAATGTAAATAATTTCACAATCAGACAAAGCTTTTTTGAATGCATCTTTTGAGAGTATAAGCCGAGCCGCGACAGTGATTTTTTTGCCGTAAAGCATGTACTCACCCTGGGCATACCTCTTTTCCCGACGATCCGGCACGGAAACGTCACCCAGATCGGGTGTCCCGATGCCGATTCCGATGGTCAGCTTTCCGTCTGCAAGTAGTGTCCGCGCATAGGCAGGCATCGGTGAGGTTGGTGTATCCGAAATCTGTGCCTGTGTGCAAGCGGCATCGTAGGCATGTGAGATGATGTCGGCGATATTTATTTCAGTCCGGCCGGCAGGTGTCTGTCGGGTGTAAGACAGCCTGCTGCTGCATCCTATTGAAGCAACCAGAACCAGCAGGGCAATGACCAGGCAGATGTAGTTGATGTTTTGATACATAACAATTCCCTATTGCGGTTCTGAATAGTTTGTAATATGGTGTAATTTTTTTTTGAAAAGGTCAAGCCTTGAGTGGCAACCAGTGACTATGTTTCTCATCTCCCTGTTGACAAATATTTACGAAATGAGTATTATTTTAAGTGTTTCGTAAACAGAAGGGGCTCGATATATGGCGGGTATGAAGACGGTATCCAAAAAAAAGCAACAACTTATTGAAAAAGCTACAGAACTCTTCTGTCTGTATGGTATACGCCGGGTTACCATTGAAGAGATATGCAGGGGTTCTAATGTGAGCAAAATGACCTTCTATAAATATTTCGACAACAAATGGGATATCGCCAAAACGGTTATTGATTTGCTGTTTGATGAAGGCATACAGCATTATTTCACAATTCTTAAAGAACAGATGTCCTTTCACCAAAAGCTTGAAAAGCTCCTTACTCTTTCAACTGTGCAAATTCATTCCTTTGGATCAGCAATTTTTGATGATGTGTTGAAGGAGGATTCTCCCCTGCACGCACATTTCATGGAACGCCAGAAAATGACCCGTGAATTGTCTGTTGATTTTTTCAAACGGGCTCAGCAAGAGGGCCATATAAGCAGTAATACCAAGATGCCCGTATTGCTGTTTATGCTGGACCGATCAATCGATCTGTTAAATCATCCAGAATTCATCAAAATCATGCCCGCCATCGAAGACCGTGCCACTGAACTGGCGGCATTGTTTTTCTATGGATTTGCGCGACCGGAGACGAAAATAAACGGTTAAGAAACAGGTGTGCCATGGGGACCAACAGGGAATATGCAAAACGCTTGAAAGCACTCGGCTATGAACGAAAGGTCGTGGCGTTTAAGGTCTGTGACGAGATACCCGAGTACGCAGAGCCCTACGGTGACGCAGTATCGTTTCACTGCGCAATTGCCGCTGAGGTATGGGAAGAGGGGCGCAAACCGTTCTGTGTGACCAACACTAACATTATGTGCGGCGGTGCGGTGTACTGCGGTCTCGGCAACAGAAAAATGACCAAAGAAGAATTTGATTTGGGAATGTCACAGACCATTGGCATAAAAAAAGGCTACGAATCCCGAAGTCAATTCCGTAGGCTCAATCAGCAGATACCACACCAGTTTGTCCATCACACGTACCAGGTGGTGGGCGTGCTTGAGGAAGTTGAGGACCCGGACGTAGTTATGATTGTAGCCAGCGCATACAGGGTCATGCGGCTGTGCAAGGCATATACCTGGAAGACGGGGGAACTGGTGCATGGACTTTCAGGGGCTGCATGGTGCCTGTGCTCGTTTCCCTATGCGTACCGTAATAAGACAATATCCTTTGCAACAGGAGATGAAACATCCCGTATTCTTATGGGACTTGATGACGGTGAACTTTCCTGCATGATACATTACAGCCTTATGCCCCTCATCATCGACAATCTGGAAAATATTCAAACAGGGTTGGAAATGTAAGATGCTGCCGGTCATAGCCTCATCCATACAAAGGCCCGCTTCAATTAGCTGGGCTGAAGCCCCGCCTTACACAGGACGCCCATTTGTATTGACGCATATCAATACTGCCGCTATACTGCATATACTGTGCGTGCTGCTTGTATGAAATGAGCAGTAAAGAAAATACGTCATTTGTTAACGATATACACTACACCTGAATAGCACGATATGCATGTATTACAATTCGGGGATAAGGCAAATGGTTTAGACAGCACAGGCTCCGTTACCCCGTGCTGTATGCTGCTGAAGAAACTGGGCGGAAACAGGCTCGTCAGTTAATCCTAACGTTCTTATGCAGGAGGTTTCTTTATGTTTCACATTATGAGAGGTTCTGTAGTTATTGCGGCACTGTGCTTAACACTCATTGCCCTGGGGTGTGTCAGGGCCAGGTCTCCCGAGCTGCCGTACAGCAATCAGCAGAAAAGCAACCTGACACCCGGGATGGTCAAAAAATATGTTAAGGTGGGAAAGGCAACACAGGTCGATATTCTGTCCGTGTTCGGGGCGCCCAATATTATAACCCGTGACCGCGACGGTCATGAAGTATGGACCTACGACAGGCAGAGTATGGCAACCGCCGCAGAGGTTGCAGCCTGGAACGCCGGGGGCTCCGTTGGTGCCATGGCGGGCGGTTTGGCGGGAGAGGCCCTTGTCGGCGGCGGGGCCGTGCTCGGCGGCGGCACGGGCAAGAGCAGCAGTGCCGGCCAGGTGAGCAGTGCAACCTTTACCCTGATGATCAGTTTTGATGAAAGCGATGTTGTCAAAGATTATCGCATGCAGGCAACACAGTTCTAAACAACGGATACGGACTTTCGTTATGACAAAGCGTTTTTATTGTTTGCCGGAAACCCCGTGCTCTGCACGGGGAGGAAAGAGGAAACTTTCCACATTCGTGGACCTTTGGCTCTCGGCCTCTGGCCGCAAACCAAAGCCGGGCTTTTTGGGCCCGGTTGTTTACTTACCTGTAATGATTGTGCTGACGGCCGGAACGGTATTGATTGCAGGCTGTGCCACGGAGCGGGGCGCTGTCCTGCCGCCGCCGCACCTGACGACTCAGCAGCGTGCTGCCATGCAGACCAAGGAGATGCAGGGCACCTTTGACACAGGTTTCAATGCCACCATTTCGGTGCTGCAGGACGAGGGCTGGCAGCTTGACATTGTGGACAAACAAAGCGGCGTTATTCAGGCAAGTTCGCTCAAGCGACAGGACATTATCGGTCCCGGCGAGGACTGGCGTGCCGAACAGGATTCAGACTATCGGGAAAAGATCATAAAAAGGGCAGAGAAGGAAAAGGAAGGCCCCGGCCTCCTTGAATGGAGCCGCTGGGAGCAGGTTACCGCACATATAGAGCCCTGGGGCAAGGATTCAATAAGGCAGCGGATTACCATTACAAAGTTCGGCAAACTGCCATCCCATACCTACAGCTATTCGGCAAAGCGGGGGAACGAAAAAGTCGCCACAGAAGGCGGAAAGGAACAATCCGTAATTATTGAAAACCCCGCAGTGTACCAGTATCTTTTTCAGCGGATTCAGCGGGCCTTATTTATTCGCCAGGGCCTTACCGGGGGAAAATGAACTCCCACCGTCTCCACAACGATGGATTCAGTAGTCCCGACCCATCGGGACTAACGTGAAAACATAACACGAAAAAATGGTCCCACGGAAGCTGCGCGCTCCTGAAGGGAGGACAGTTTCAGTGACGTTACCCCCTTCGTAGTAATTATTACCAGCCTGTAGTCGAGGGTTGTAAACCCCGCAGGAGACAATAAGCGAGTGCACAAAAAAAACCCCGCCGAATGGCGGGGCTTTTTTTAGTGAATGGAGCTGTCTCAGCCCTATCGTTATAGTTAGACTTTGTTGAACAGGTCCTTTGCAGCGCCGCAGACCGGACATTTATCGGGCGCACCGTCTTCTGCCGTATATCCGCACCTGGGGCATACATAATAATCGCGTTCGGGGATAGGATCGCCCGCCTTTAATGCATCAATGGCCTTTTGATACAGATTTCCATGGACTTTTTCGACCTCGTTTGCATAGTAAAAGCTCTTAGTGGCCTCGGTGTTTTGCTCTGCTTTTGATGTCTCAAGAAATCCGGGATACATGTCGGTAAACTCGTGATGCTCGCCTCCGTAGGCTTCTTCCAGGTTCTCAAGGGTTGAGTTAACCCCCTGAAGCACATTTAGATGATTATGGGCGTGAACAGTCTCGGCAGCAGCGGCGGCACGAAACAGGTTTGCTACACCCTTGAAGCCTTCATCATCAGCCTTTTTTGCAAAAGCCAGATATTTCCGGTTGGCCTGTGACTCCCCCGCGAAGGCTTCCTCTAAATTTTTTTCCGTTTGACTCATTAGCTTTTCCTCCTTCCATAGTATCTTTTTTACGGCCAAGATGCCTGTCAGTTGTTGCACAGCCTTAGTGTTGTGCTCGTCCTCCCGCACATGTAGTAGCCTGAAAGGCTATGTTCATTTTACAAACATGTTTCATGGAGTCAATTACTATTTTGTATGCTTTTATCTACAAAGAATACTTTTTCCGCTCTTCAAGCTCACCCCGTTTCCCCGGGTTCCAGCTTGAAGTCTTGGTAAAATAGCCGGTTATTCTTGTTATGCCTTCAACCATTAATCCCTTGTTGATTGCATGGTGCAGGTCCTGTTCTGTCATCTGATCCAGCATTCGGTACTGTATGGCGGTGGCCCGGTGAGCGTCTTTCTGATACCAGGCAAGGTCAGTATTCCTGAAACAAAACTGCTGATTTTCTGCGTCGTCAAACCATTCGATATTCTTATTGTTGTCAAGATACACCGATAGCTCCTCTTGTTTCATACACTGCCTCCCCCTTTGGATCAATGATTTTAATTGAGATTGATTGACCTTTATAATATAATATTATCGCTTATGTTCGGCATCACATTACCGATTTTTTATCCGGCATCGAGCTCTCGCCTCATTTCCATATCCATGAGCACCCGCTCCCGGGCCTTGTCGATACCCAGGGCCGCCCGCTTCTTGTCGATATGGGCGATCATCTTCTTTGCCATCTCTATGGGGTCGGCCACAAAATCCCACATGCCACCCCACTCCTCTTCAAGCCCCTTGAACAGGTAGTCGGTGTAGGTCTTGCTGCCCGTGGTGGGGAACGTCGTCCCGAACACCGTGTACACACCGGAGGCAACAAAATAGTGGCCGATGGATATTGCCTTCTCGCTCATCCATTCCGGCGCAGCACCTGCTGCCGGCAGGTCTGATATGTCGTCTCCCAGTCCGCCTTCCTTTACCACCGCCGTTGCCGCCATCAGTATACGGCTGTTGTCCACACATGAGCCCATGTGCAGCACTGGCGGGATGCCCACCGTCTCGCAGATCTCAGCCAGTCCTGAGCCGCAGTACTGCTTTGCCGACTCAGGCAGCAGCAGCCCTGCCTTGCCGCACGCCATGGCAGAGCAGCCCGTTGTCAAAACAATGACATCGTTTTTCAGCAGCTCCTTTATAAGCGTCAGGTGGTCTGAATCGTGCACCGTACGCGCGTTGTTGCATCCCACTACACCTCCGATACCCCTGATCCTGCCGCCGATGATGTTGTCGTTTAACGGCCGGTAGGACGCACGAAACGTGCCTCCAAGCAGGTAGTTTATGGTCTCGTGGGAAAACCCCACCACCATGTCGTTTGTCTCGCTGGGGATGAAAGCCTCGCCCGTGCGCTGCGGATATGCCTCTATTGCCTCTTTCACGATCTGCTTTGCCGTGTTTATCGGGTCATGCTCCTCAAACTGCACGTGCTTTGCACCTTCGATCTTTGCCTTGGGGGAGGTGGTGATTACCTTGGTGTGAAAGCACTTTGATACACTCTGTATGGACTGCATCTCGCACTGCACGTCAACCACCATGGCATCCAGTACCCCCGTCACAATGGCAAGCTCCTGCTGCAGAAAATTGCCCGCTATGGGTATGCCGTGGCGCATCAGCATCTCGTTTGCCGTGCAGCACATGCCCGCGAGGTTGATCCCCGCCGCTCCCTTTTGTTTTGCCATAGCTATCATCTCGGGGTCCTGGCACGCCACCACGATCATCTCTGAAAGAAGCGGCTCGTGCCCGTGCACGATGATGTTTACCTCGTCCTCTTTCAACACGCCCAGGTTTATCGATCCCGTTACCGGCACCGGCGTGCCGAACATGATGTCCTGCAGCTCCGTTGCGATCATTGAGCCGCCCCACCCGTCGCCGATGGCAGCCCTGCCTGCCTGGGCCGTCAGGTTCTTGTAGTCCTGGTCAACGCCCATGTGGGTTCGGTGCATGATTTCCACAATCTCCCGGTCGATGCCCCGGGGCATGAGCCCTTTTTTCCGCCATAGCTCCTGGCGCTTGAGCGGTGCCATCTTGGCAAACAGAAGCTCTCCCTCCTGCTTGCCGAACTCTGCCAGGCATATCTCCCCGATCTTCACGGCAAGCTCCGCGGGCTCTATGTTCTCCACATCAAGGCCAAGGTCAAGGGCCACCTGCAGAAGCTTCTGCACGTCCTTTATCCCGTATCCGGGGATCTTGCCCTTTGCTGCCAGCAGAAATACCTCTGCCACCCCTCTGCCGTGGTCCGAGTGGGCTGAAGCGCCTGCGGCCACCATGCGGGCAAAGTTCCTGGCCGCAATCGTTTCTGCCGTTGCCCCGCACAGGCCTACCTTTGCCGGCTCTCCCTCTTTCTTTGAGGGCGGCACCCTGCAGGGCCCCATTGAACAGTTCTTGCAGCAGCTCCCATCAGCCCCGATGGGGCACGGCTTCATTGCTGCCGCACGGTCATATACGGTTGATATCTCCTGCTCCCGCGCACGGTCGATCATCTTTTGCGTTGCACTGCATACGGTTAGTGGAGCGTCTTGTGGTTTTGATTTGGATTTTGATTTTTCAGCCATAATGTCCTCCTTTGTCAATGCACAAAGTGTACTGCTCTATAGTTTTATGTTTATTGAATGAAGTATGCGTGAGAAAAAACGAATCAGATCAAAATATAATAATAACTATTATTAATTAATAAAAATTATTATGTCAAGTTTTTTATGAAATTTTTCTGGTAAGCGGAAGCTGTACGGGCCTTATACAAAGGCAGCTAAAACAGCATTAATCGAATAAGTAGCTGTATTTCCAGTTTTTTATGGAAGTACGTGATGTCTTGTGTCCTAAAAAGGGGCGGATTATTTTATAACAAACCGTTTGTCGGGTACATTTCCACTGTTTTGAGAGAAGTCCATAGGAGGGCCTTTTTTATCAATCAAAGGCGGATTTCCTGCAGCAATGGACTGTTCGATGGTTTTGCAAAAGGTAAGACTGTGCTCCACTGCCATGTCAAAGATTTGTTCAAGAGCGGTCGGTGCCTTTTCGCCTGAAACGGGATCCGGGTAGAGGACCGGTGAGGATACTGCGGGAAGTTTGTCTTGCAGATTCGGCAGATAATAAAGAGCGGCTATCTCCTTAATAGAATCAGGAAGCGTAGAATACAGTTCGTAGAGCAGCCATATGAGCAGGGGCACGGTATAGCTTTTCTGCATGAGGGCGAAGATACTGTAGGCCCTGATTAGTGCTCTTTCAAGAGCGGGTAAATTTTTCTCGCGGGAAAAAGTTTTCAGACAGCGATGTAAAAGCTCAGGCAGCGGCATTTCTGCATGTTTTATATAGTGATTAAGGGAGAATTTTTTGAGCTGCGCACGGCTTCCGGCAAAATAGAGATCCATAAGAGATTCAAAATGACGATGGTTTGAAACCGCCTGTGTCTTTTCAGAGGCAACGGCACTGTAGTAGTCCCCGGTCAGGTTATAGACGAGGGGGTGGAAGAACCTGTCGGTAAAAATATGGGTAATAGTACCCACCAGAAATGACGTGATGGGTCCGTCCCTGTCAGCCGCGCCTGCGACATGCCTGACGAGACTGTAGGTGTCTTCACCGCCATAGCCGTGCAATGTATCGCCCACGGCAAGATAGATATCGGTATTGTTCAAAGCCCGGTAATAAAAGAGCGCATCATGGAAGACCGCTCCCAGTCTGAGGGAGTTAGGGTTTTGTTTTGCCGCATCTCCCAAAACAGTCCCGTGCAAACGGTCGGCCACCCGGGATGCAATGAGCCAGTGGGTTATTTCCTTAGGCATTATGAAGTCCGCTGAAACTGTTAATCACGGAAAGGATTTCTTCCTGTTTTACCGTAACCGTTTGGTGCCCCTTCTCTAGGATTGCCGGAATCTGATCAACTTCCCACATCTCGATAATGCGGTCGAAGATGATATTGACAAACACAATTTCATGATGATGAAAATCAATGGCAAGAGGGACCTGGCTTCTTTCATAGGAGGTTTTCATTTTTTCGAGGAGATAGTTATAGTTTTGCAGGAGATTTTTTGGTTTTTCTATGGGCCTGCATTCAACACTCACAGAAATAATAATGTCCATATTTTTTTTGACCGCCTCCATTAGAGGCAGGGACGCGGAGAATGCACCGTCAACAAGCCATTTGTTATTAACCTGTAAAGGGCTCAAATAAGGATAATATGCCGTTGAAGCATACACAGCGTCAGCCAGCAAACCGCTGCTCAGCAGGACCCCCTCACCGGTTTCAAGGTCGGTAGCATGCAGGACGGTTGCGGGGTGAAGGTTTTCCAGGCGGCGGTCCTGAAATAATTGCCGGTAAAGTGAACGCAGGGCATCGGGCTTTAACAGGGAAGAAGCATTGTTAAAATCACCCATCGGGAGTTTTAACATGCCGAGAAACGTACGCATATTGATTTTGGAAAAAAGCTTGCGGTTGAGAAACGTTTCAATCAGCGCCCTAATATCATCGGTACTGTAGTTGCAGCCGATGAGCGATGCCAGCAGGGCGCCGCCGCTGCATCCCACCAGCAGATCAATTTCTATGTTGTGCTGCTCAAAGAGGTTAAACAGGGGAATAGCAGCAAGCGTTTTAATACCGCCGCTGCCTAAAACAACACCCACCTTTGGTTTTGCAGAGTCTCGCGGTTGGGGGGGAGCATTCATGATGCTTCTCACTCATGGGAATAATAATGAAATATTGCACCATTTTGAATGTTTTGCAACCATCATTTTTCCCATGAATGAGGACCCGGACCATTCGGGAGACCGGACAGGGTAGGGTATTGCCGATAGGAGGGAACCTAACTGTTAGAGCATCCGTAACGTTTCATGACCACAGCCGAAATCACGGGCAAGGTACAGTCGTATGTACCGGTCGCGCCAGGATGCTACCCGTGTCAACAGCCGTGTTACTGCACGTGCGACCATTCCCTTGTTGTGATAGCTCGTATGCAGGTTCGTACCGTTTTGAATCGCCATGCACAGCAAGAGAATAATAAACAGAAAAAAATACTTTCGTAACGCCATCATCATTCCCGTATACAATTGTTTTAAGCACCAGACATGTAAAACCAGTAACACAAAGCATGCCATACCTGAAAACCCTGTAACCTATTGTAAAAGCATATAGTTAACATTTCCATCCGCTGTGTGGACTGCCACCATCGTTGGCGGGACGCCAACTATAGTGGCACAACAGCCGCATAGAAGGCCATGGCCCCCCGTGTCAGGATAGTTGTCA
>Ga0272442_10006971_pt1 | contig 14704 bp, 4 predicted proteins | sample SSMForm2O_FD_200262 | JGI IMG/M metagenome (GOLD analysis project Ga0272442, IMG submission 200262) | Marine sediment archaeal communities from Little Sippewissett salt marsh, Falmouth, MA, United States - SSM-Form-2O | ecosystem: Environmental > Aquatic > Marine > Wetlands > Sediment ...
GTGAAGTGCATCTACATCGATCCCCCTTACAACACCGGAAATGATGACAATTTTCCGTACAAAGACAACTACCAGCATGCGACTTGGCTTGCGATGCTATCTGGACGCATTCGTGCTGTGTCGCCGATGCTTCATGACAATGCGATCGTTACCGTTTCGATGGATTCTGTCGAGACACCGAACCTTACGCAGATGATGGCGACAGAGGCGCCCCACCTGAACCGGCTCGGGGAATTCGTGTGGAAAACGAGGAATACGGATAACCGTGTAACGACGAGATTCTCCGTTGACCACGATTACATCCACGTTTGGACGAAGCACGGCCGTCCTCTCGAGGGGCGACTCATTGATAGGTCGAGCTACAAGAACCCGGACAATGATCCTCGAGGGCCGTACACGACAGATCCCTTGACCGGCAAGGCGAATGCGAGTGACCGTCCCAACCTCCACTATGTCATTGAGAATCCAGACACGGGCGACAAGTATCCGCCTGACCCAGACTTTGGTTGGATCACCGACGAGGCTGGGTTCCAGGCGCTCTTGGAGGATCACCGGATACACTGGCCGGCGAACCCAGAAACCGGAAAGCCTCGCAAAAAGCGTTTCCTCGCAGAGGCAAATCCGCGCGCACCCATCTCGAGTCTCGCCATCTCCATCACTCAGGGCGAGGGCAACCGGGACTTGGCATCCGTGATGGGGCGAAAATTGCTCAACTTCCCGAAGCCGGTCTCAGTCATTCGGACCGTAATCGACGCCTGCTCCTCCCAACAAGATGTCGTTGTCGACTTCTTTGCAGGTTCAGGCACGACAGCGATTGCCGCGCTAGACCTCTGGCGGGACCAAGGTGTCGCTGGCAAGCGAGAAGTGATTCTGGTTGAGATGGGCGCCTACTTCGACACGATCATAAAGCCGCGTGTTGAGAAGGTGGTCTACTCAAAGGACTGGGAGGAGGGAAAACCTATTTCCCGTGAAGGTACCAGCTACTGCTTCAAGATCATACGGCTAGAGACTTACGAGGATGCCCTGGGCAATATCGCGTTCGACGAACCGCAGGGCGATCTGCCGTTCGATGACTATGTCTTGCGCTACATGCTGGGCTTTGAGACCCGGAAGAGCGAGACGTTGCTGAATGTGGAGAAGTTGGCAGCCCCGTTCTCGTACCAGCTCGACATCCTTGAGGGCGGCGAGCGGAAGACGAAGCCGGTGGATTTGCCGGAGACGTTCAACTACCTGCTGGGACTGAAGGTGAGCAGCCGCGCGGTTCACGTGCGCGATAGGAAGCATAGATACCTGACTGTCCAAGGGACGACGAACCCGCATGGCGAAGGCGGCGAGCGCAAGGTTTGCGTGATATGGCGAGATGTTACTGGGTGGAAGGCCAAAGACTTCAAGGCGGATGCGGAGTTCGTGAAGCAGGAGAAGCTGGGGACGGACGCGGACGAGGTATTCGTGAACGCCGACGGCGTGATTCCCGGCGCACGGGTGCTCGACGCAGTCTTCAAGGAACGTATGTTTGCGCCAGTAGTTCTCTAAGGGGGCGGCAAGATGGCACGGAAACCAAGAGCAGCTCCGAAAGACGGCCGGCGCGACTACTTCCGGTTGGAGAACCGCCTGGTTCTGGTGGCCTGGCTCAACGGCCTGTTCGGCTACGAACACAACCGGGACATGCTGAAAGACCTGGCCGACGTTGGCGAGGGCGTGGATTCAGCGGGACGCAGCCATGTCATCAGTCGACTGCTTTCGCGCGGCGAGAAGTGCACGCTCCGTGAAGCTGAGTTGGTCCGGTATGACCGGAATATACGAGAGCATCTTGCCGCGATGAATCGCGGACGGCTGGAGAAGATTACGCTACGGTACTTCCAGTATGTTGCGGCGTTGTACGCAGAAATCTACTTGGACCGAGTCTTCACGCATCCGAAGCGTTCGGTTGCGGAACTCAGCCGTTTTGTGGCGGACCGAAACGCGAAACGAGTGGGCAGCGAAGCCCCGGACCCGAAGTTCTCCCTGGCCGATCTGCAGAAGCTTGCGTTCTGGATGGCGACCGGGAGCGGCAAGACGCTCTTGATGCATCTCAATTACCGGCAGTTCCTGCACTACAACAAGAGCCCGTTGGACAACGTGCTTCTCGTGACGCCGAACGAGGGGCTGACACAACAACACCTGGAACAGTTTTCGGCGTCAGGGATACCAGCCGAGCGGTTTGACCTGGAGAACAGCGGGTTGCTCTCTGCACAGAGGCATGTGGTGCGTGTGATTGAGATCACAAAGCTGGTCGAGGAGAAGCGGGGCGGCGGGGTGTCCGTGCCGATCGAGGCATTTCAAGGGAACAACCTGATTTTCGTTGATGAGGGGCACAAGGGGAGCGGCGGTGAAGCGTGGCGCGGGTACCGTGAGGCGCTCGGGGCGACTGGCTTCACCTTCGAGTACAGCGCAACCTTCGGACAGGCTTTGAATGCGGCCGGCAGGGACGACTTGACCAGGGAATACGCGAAAGCGATCGGTTTCGACTACTCCTACAGGTATTTCTATGGGGACGGATTCGGGAAGGACTTCAACATTCTCAATCTGCGGCGGACATCGCGGGCAGAAGAGACCGATGTTCTGCTGCTGGCAAACCTGCTGTCTTTCTACGAGCAGGCGCGGTACTTCGCGGGCCATGAAAAACCGCTGAAGCCGTACAATCTGGCCAATCCGCTTTGGCTCTTCATAGGTCGCAAGGTTGAGGCGATCTACACAGAGCACGGCAAGAAACGCTCGGACGTGCTGACGGTTGTGCAGTTCCTGCATCGCTTCCTCCAGAATGCGCGGGGCTGGTCGGTCGGAACGATCGAGAAGATCCTGAAGGGCGAAAGCGGGCTCAAGACGGAGAGCGGGGCCGATCTCTTCGCAAACGATCTTCGGACGCTGAAAGGAAGTCGGATGACCGCGGCCGGTTTCTTTGCGGATATCGTGCGGCGGCTGTTCCGCGCGAGCACACCGGCCGGGCTTGAGATGAACAGCATCCGAAGTGCTGACGGCGAACTCGGGCTGCGCGTGCATGGGGCGAGCACCTATTTCGGTTTGATCTACGTCGGTGACGCAACGGCCTTCCGCGGTCTGGTTGAAGAACATGCGCCGGACGTGGAAACCGGCGAGGAAGTGATCTCGCCTCCCCTCTTTCCCACCGTGAACCGAGTGGATTCGGATTTGCAGATGCTGATCGGGGCGAAAAAGTTCATCGAGGGTTGGGATAGTTGGCGCGTCGCGAGCATGTGTCTCCTGAACGTGGGGCGCAGTGAAGGGTCGGAGATTATCCAGTTGTTCGGGCGTGGCGTCCGGCTGAAGGGGCTGAATGGGTCCTTGCGCCGTAGCACGGCGATCCCCCGGCAGGAGCATCCGAAGCATATTCGTATCCTGGAACGACTGAACATCTTTGCCGTGCGCGCGGACTACATGTCCCTGTTCCGCGACTATCTTGAGCGTGAGGGCGTTGATCCGGAAGGGATGATCGAACTGGAACTGCCCCTTTGGAATCAGAAGAAGTACCTGAACGAGGGGTTGTATGTGCCGCAGTGGCCGAAGGAAAGCACGTTCCAGGACGAAGAAGTCTGCATTTTGGACGTGGACGAAAAGGCGGCGGTACGGCATGACATCTCGGCCAGGGTTGACACGATCGTGGGCAGCGGCGGCAGGATTCATGACGGCGGCGCTGCCGGGGGCGTTTCCAGGACGATTGCCGCGAAAACCCTCAGGTTGCTTGACTGGGACTCAATCCATGGCGAGTTGGTGGCCCACCGCGAGACCGCAGGCTACCGGAATCTGCTGATTCCGGCGGAGGCGGTCAGGGCAATCATGGAAGCGCGCGATCCGGCGATGTACTCGCTGGTTGCGCCGGTGGAGGTGATTCGCCCTGAGCGGTTCGAAGATGTGAAGGCGCTGGAAGGCGTGGTGACCGAAGTGCTGAGGCGCTACACCGACAGTTACTACCGGTTGGCACAACGGCGATGGGATGCCGCACATCTGGAGTATCGGAAGATGACAGTGCGCGAATCGAATTTCGAGGACTACTCGGTACGTGTACCGAAGTCCGATCCTGATCTCGTAGAGAGGATTGAGAAGCTGATTAAGGAGAGGGTGAAGAGGCTCCGGGATGCCGTACGCGAGTTGCCGAATCTCTACTTCGATCGGCACATCTATCAGCCGCTGTTGGTAGAACCCACCGATGACATCTCGACGTCGCCTCCTGGGTTGAACTCCGGCGAGAAGCAGTTTGTGGAAGACCTGCGTGAGTGGTGTTCGCGTGAGAAAGACAAGCTTCTGAAGGGGAAGAGAATATTCCTTCTTCGAAACCTGGCGAGAGGTAAGGGCATTGGGTTCTTCGAGAGCACCGGGTTCTACCCGGACTTCATCCTTTGGGTGAAGGAAGGCAGGACGCAGCGGATTGTCTTCGTTGAACCGCATGGCATGCTCCATGAGGCGCCACCGCAGGTCAACGAGAAGGTCGGGCTGCACCGACGGTTGCAGGCAGACGCGGGGCCGGCCTTGAAGCGTCTGAAAGGTGTGAGCGTTGATGCCTTCGTGGTGTCGAGGACACCCTATGACACGCTGCGTAAGAAGTGGGTCCATGACAGTGGTTCGGCTTGGAGTCGGGAGGAGTGTGCGGCAGAGCATGTGCTGTTCCCTGACCGAGGCGAGGACTACGACTACATCCCACGAATCTTCGAATCCCAAGCGCTCAGCGATACGGCGCCTTGCGACGGGCCGGGAGAAGCGGATGCCGATTCCCGCTGTGGCGGGGTTCGGCAAGGCGGCTGAGCTGCTGTCGCGGATACAGATGTCGTCTGAGGAAACCTGAAACACCTTCCACGGAGTCCCTGGCACGTTGCATCGCAACATGACCGGGGCGACCCCAGCGCAAAGCAAACTTGTGCCGCGTGCGCGTCCGATGGCTGCGAAGCAGACAGCGGGGCTCTGGACGCCTGCCGCCTTGGGATGATCGCGCGTACATGTGGCTATTGGCTGGACGTTGGGGATGACGCTTTGCGGCGGATTGCGGCGGCGGCAGGCTTCGCGCGCGCTACAAGAGGGGTCCGGGGAAACCTCCCCGGCCTTGTTTTGCAGGCGCTCCCCCGCGCGCGAGCCGCGCGCCGCAGGAAAACCAACGGGCCGGTCCCCTTGGGGGGACCATAAGGCCCAAAGGGGGGAGTAGTAGATGAACGTGCGCAAAGCGCACACCTTTCTGCTTGGGCCGGAGTGAATACGCAGGCCGAAGCAGCGAGGCACCACGTGGTGCCGAGGTCTTCGGGGACTTCTTCGGTGGAGTGGTGACTGCTGTGATGGTCCGGGTATCCAGCGAAGCGGATGCCCGGGCAGGAACAGAGGCGACATCTCGGCCGATCCCCTTGGGAGCGCCTCTGAAGTGGCCTTTCGTGAAACGACAGGCCAGTTGAAAGGCGCTCGGGGTCTATAGAAAGGCGGCGGGTGGGCTTCTTTGGTCTGGAGAAGCGGCGACATGCCGACACGGCTGACCCTCCGTGGCCGAAGGCTATGGAGGACGCAGCAGGACGGCCGGCTTGTCCGCGGGGAGAATGGGGGCGGCGATCCGGGCGAAATGGCTGACGTGGCGGCATCTGGCCGCCTCTCGGGGCACGATGCGGAGTTTGTTTTCTGGCCGCGCTTCGCGCGATAAGACAACACACTCGGCATCGGGCGGGGTCTGATGGGCGGTGGGCGGGAACTGAAGATTACCTTGAGGTCCGCGCGATAGCACGGACACCGCTTCTCTTGTTCTCTTGCTCTTGCGCGTGTGGGAAGAATCTGCTGCCGGGAGTCCGCCGTGGTGCTGGGCACTATGGCGGGACCAGTCTTGGCCGAAGGCTACGAGTTGGCAGGCAAGTCGCCGAGTCAAGAAAGCCACACCGATGAGTCACGCCTGGGCGTGACGACGGCCCTATGGGGCCGTGGATCTTTCCGGGAGAGCCTGTGAGGATGCTGCGGAAGATTCGATGAAGTCGAGCTTTGCTCGACACCACGGAGCCCCGATCTTGCATCGGGGCGACCCGGAGCGAAAGCTCCGCCTTGTCCGCCGAAGCCTTGGCGGAGCCGGGCGTCGGCACGGGGATGGAGCGAGCCGCGAAGCGGCGAGCATAGGAAGCGCGTCGGTTCGACAGCCACGCAGCGGAACGTCGTGCGCGGCCCAGCAGGGATCGTGACGGAACGTAGTGACGGCGCGATCCCTGCGGACGCGGCACGGCGTGGAGCGATAGACCTCGCCGACCACGCCAGACCGGGGGTAGTTCCCCGACGAGCGCAGCGAGGAGGGGTCACCTTGCACGGCGACCCGGTATCTCGTAGTTCACTCAGTGGGCGGAACGGTGTCGGTTCTAACAACGGTCAAGAGACACCGCCAGGGCGGCATATTCCGGGCACACCCTTTACACTTCACTTGCCCTGCGTTGCGTCGAGCAGCTTGCGGGCAAGCATCTGGGCGTTGTACGGTTTTTGAAGGAAGCCGTTGTAGTCACGCGGGCGGATGTCGACAAGCGCGGATTCCTCGCTGTAGCCGCTGATGAGGATCACCGGCACGTCTTTCCTGATCTTCCGCAGACCGTCCAGTATCGCGTCCGTGGACATCTCGGGCATTGTGACGTCCAGGAGCACCGCCGTCGCCGCGTCCGCTATCTTCTTGAACTTCTTCAGGGCCATCGACCCGTCGCCCGCAATTTCAACCGTGTACCCGAACTTCTCCAGCATGCCCGTGGTCACGGTCCTAACGATCGGTTCGTCGTCAACCACCAGGACAATGCCCGAACCGTGCAGCTCAACCACCTCGGGCGGCTGTACGACGGCATCCGGCTTCGCCTTCGAGCACGGGAACAGGACCTTGAACGTGGTTCCCTTGTCGAGCTCGCTATAAACCCGAAGAGCCCCCTTGTGCCCGCGCACGATCCCCAGCACCGCCGCCAGTCCCAGGCCCCGCCCCTTCACTTTGGTGGTAAAGAACGGATCGAATATCTTCTCCAGCGTATCGGTCGTCATTCCGCAACCCGTATCTGTCACTTCCGTGAAGACGTACTTCCCTTCGGCCAGCCCCTCGCTCACGTAGCAAGTCGCCATGTAGTTCTCGTCACAATCCGCGGTACCTGTCCTCACCGTGATGGCGCCGCCTTCCTTGCCCATCGCATCGGACGCGTTGGTGATGAGGTTCATCACCACCTGGCGGAGCTGCGTCGCATCCGCGTCGATAAGCGGCACCGTTTCATCGAAGTCGTATGTAATGTTGATCTTCTTGGAGATCGATACCGCGAGAAGGTGCGCCATCTCCTTCACCAGCGTGGTCAGGTTCAGCGGCTTTATCACGAACTTCGATTTGCCCGAATACGCCAGCATCTGGTTCGTAAGCTCCGCGGCCCGCAAGGCCGCGGTTTCAATCTGCTGGACGATGCTGTGTACCCTTGACTCGGGCGGCAGGTCCATCAACGCCAGCCCGGTGTTCCCCAGTATCCCCATCAGCAGGTTGTTGAAGTCATGCGCGATCCCGCCCGACAGCACGCCCAGGCTCTCGAGCTTCTGGGTGTGCTGCATCTTCTCTTCGATCTTCCGGCGGTCGACCTCCTCGCGTTTGCGCTGCGTGATATCGCGCGATATACCGAACGTACCTACAATCTCCCCCTGTGCATTGCGGAGAGGCATTTTCGCCGTGGAAACCCATGTTTCCGACCCGTCGGGCCAGGTCTCCTTCTCCTCTTTCGCTATGATGGGCTTGCCCGTACGAATCACCCGCTGTTCATCGGCCAGGGCTTCTTCGGCGTGCTCTCCAGTGAAGAAGTCCCGGTCCGTCTTGCCAACCACCTCATCCGGGCTGGAAAGACCAAACGTGGTGGCCAGCGACTGATTTGCCCATATGAAACGGCTCTTGAGATCCTTGAAGTAGATATGGTCCGGCGTGTTCGCACCAAGCGCCGTCACCAGCAGACGCTCCTTCTCCAGCGCCAGGGAAGTCAGTCTCCGCGCCATCGCGTTCACGAACATCTCCCCCACGAGCTTGAGGTGAGCGACAATATCGTCAGGCCACGAGACCTCGGCGTAGGCGGAAGAAAAACCTATGAAACCCATGCGGCCGTCGGGATGCGTGAAAGGCACGGCGATCAGGGACTTGATATCCTGCGCGGCCAGGTACTCGCTGTCGCGCTTCGCCTTCTTCGGCATGTTCGCAACGCTCGGGATGTGCAGCACCTCGCCCTTGCGGAGGGTTTCCAGGCCCCACGGAATGCCGAGGACACCCGTGTCCACGACTGCCACGGGTTCGGTCTCGACCCCCTCGGCGCACCAGAAATGGGTTCTTGTCATCGTTTTGCCGTCACGCGACAGTACGTACACGTAGCTCCGATCCACGTCGGCGAACTCGCCGAACTCACGGAGCGCCTCCGTTATGGTATCATCCACCTCGGACGGCTTGATGTTGACGAAGCGCGCGGAGATCGACGTTATCAACTCGTCGAACTCCGCCCTGTACCTGATCTCTTCCTCCACCCTTCTGCGCTCCAACGCGCTGGCGAATATCTCCCCCACGACACTGGTCACCGCTACCGTACTGTCGTCCCATTCGCGCTCTTCCCAAACCGCGTCATACCCCATGAAGCCCCGCGTGTTGGCGCCACACACCAGCGGGACCATTATCAGGGACTGGATTTCCTCGGACTGCCACTCGAGCTTCTCCGCCTCGGCCTCCGGCGGCAGGTCCTCGACGCTCGGCACCACGAGCACCTCCTTATCGACCATCTTCGATACGCACCACGAGAAGCTGGCCGTCTCCAGGTCCTGGAGATCGTCCATCACCGGCTCCACACCATCCGCGGCCCACTCGTGGGTGTTGCTCATCCGCTTGCCGTCAGCCGAGAAAAGGAACACGTAGCTCCTGTCCACCGCAAGGAACTCCCCGAGCTCGCGCAGCGCCTTCTCGATACCCAGGTCCACTTCGTCCGGCGCCAGGTTCACGAAGCGGGTCGCTATCCGGGTTATGATCTTCTCCATTTCCGCCCGACGGGCCAACAGCTCGTCCGCCTTCTTCTTCTCGGATATGTCCTCCACGGTGCCTTCGTAGTAGATCGTGTTGCCCTTGTCATCCTTCACGGCCTTGGCATTCTCGCGGATGGGCATGTGAGAACCGTCCTTGCGGACGAAGACGGACTCGTAGCCGGTAACCACCCCGGTCTTTTCGATGGCAGCCACGAACATCTCTCGCGGGGTGTCGGGATGGTAACCGGACTTCTGGAGGTTCATGCCGGACATATCCTCGAACGAGGAGTAGCCGAACATTCGGGCGAGCGCGGGGTTGGCCATGAGCACGCGGCCGTCAGGCGTGCTGCGATACACGCCTATCGGTGCGTTCTCGAATATCTCCCTGTATCCCTCGTCACGGTCTACAGGTGCATCCGGCTTCTTCTTTGCGGCTGACACTGCCCTCTACCCCACCAGTTGTCAAGGGTTTGTAGCTGCGTATACCGGAAGGCACACAACTCCCAGATAAGCAAAGTATAGATCAACGTCACGCTTTGTGCAAGACATTTCGTGGCCGCGCTGCCCCTACCCGGACGCGGGTGTTTCCCCGCTTACCACTCTGAGAAAGAGCCGCTGGTAGGCCTTGTCGAAGTCAACCCCCCCCGCATTGTGCCCGCCCGGGAACTCCACGAAATACTTGGGTTCCGTGGCCGCGTCGAACAGCCGTTGCCCATGCGCGGGCGGCACGATCTTGTCCTGCGGACTGTGCGCGATTATTACCGGACACTTGACGTTGCCGATCCGGCCGAGGGTGTCGTACCTGAACCTGCACAGCGTACGTGCCGGCAGGTACGGGAACATCTTGGCCGCCATGTCGGGCGCTGAAGTGAACGTGGACTCCGTGACCAGCGCACACGGTTCCACCCGTTCCGCCAGCCACGCGGAGACCGCCCCTCCGAGTGATCGACCGAATAGGACAATATTGGTGGACGCAACGCCCTTTTCTTTCACGAGATAGTCCCAACACGCCGTGATATCCTTGTAGGTACCCGCTTCCGTCGGCTTCCCGGTACTCTCACCGTAGCCGCGATAGTCGTACAGGAGAACGTCGAACCCCATCTCACGGAACGAGCGCACGGAGTCCAGCCTGATATCCATGTTGCCGCCGTTCCCGTGCGAGAACAGGATAGTCTTCCCCCGGTGCGCATCCTCCGGCGCGGGAACGAACCAGGCTGCAATCGTCTCGCCGTCCTCCGTCCTGAGCTTGAGGTTCTCGAAATCGATTCCGAAATACGCCGGCGTCACACCTCCGGGCGGCCCCGGGTAGTAAACGTACCCGGACTGTCCGACCAGCATCCAGAGGCACAGCCCGAGGTAGACCGCAACGATGATTCTTACTATGGCCCACGTCACTTCCATGCGATTCCTGGGATACGCTTTCATCTCATCAAAGGAATGAAAAACAGGTCCAGTTTCTTGTCCTTGTCCGTGCGCTCGTACCGGAACAATCGCCACAGGAACGATATCCGTTTGTCACCCTGCACGTTCCGCCGGTACGTGATCGCGGGGAACATGTCCATCTCCACGTTGCCGTTGGTGCGTTCGTAATGCCAGAGGCGCCAGAGGACCCTGGCCCTCACCTCCTCGCCAGCCGGCCGCGCCCGGCGCTTGTAGTCGTACAGGAGCCAAAGAAGCGATCCGTTCACATCCTCGATCTTCCTGTTCGGCAGCTTTCGGCTCGAGTACTTCCATAGAGGGAAGAAGCCGTGCCGCTTGTCGTAGCGACGCGCCGTCTCGCCCTTGTGCCCGGAACGACGATCCGAGTAAAGCGTCAGCCGGTTACGGTACCAGCAGGCCGGGAGAGACCAGAAATCCTTGCCGTAATTCTCGTAACGCGTCACCTTGTCCGGAGCCGACTTGATCGGTCCGTCGTTGCTGTAGCCGTAGAACGGGAACATGCCGGACCGCTTCCGCCTCCCGCTCTTGCTGTAAGTGCCCCACAGGAACGTGCCATGGTAGTTCCCGGTCTCCTTCGTTCGCCTGTGAGAGAACAGCGGGAAGAGCCAGCCGCCGCTGTAGCTGCCGGTGTGGAAACCGAGAAGCGGAGTAAGCGGATAGAAGAAACCGTCCTGCTTGTTCCTGTTCCACCCGACAAGCGGCGTATAGAACTCCTCTGAGCCCCGGTACATGTACAACGGGATGAGATGACCGCTGCGTTCCTTGCCGCCCCACTCCTGCCGGAACATGCCGAGCAGGATGTTCAGTGTCCTGCTGTCGCCGTCCGCCGTGTAGCCGGAAAGCAGGATCGGACACAGCCTGTGCTTCACGCCGCCGTCCCGCCAGCTCGCCACCAGCGGCGAGATGAAACAGTCGTCCTTCCTGTTCGCGTAGTACAGCGGGAAGACGTGCTGTCCCCCTGCATCGGCCCCCCAACTGAAATGCGCCAACGGCCCCACCACCCATAGATCCTTGCGATCCTCGCGTGCCGTCAGCCACGACAGCGCCGGCGGGAACATGGCCGTCGAGCCACCGTTCGCTCTCCGCCATTTCGCCGCCAGCGGCGACACAAACGTCCCTGTACGCTTGTCGGAATACACGAGCGGCAGCAGGTAGCGCGGCCCCGGCTCCTCACCCCAGCTCCAACGCCCCATGCCGGCCAGGAACCACAGGTCCCGGGTCTTCTCGTCACCCGAATAGAGCGACAGTAGCGGCGGGACGAACAGCTTGTTCTTTCCGTCGGCCTTGTCCCGCCACCTCGCCGCCAGGGCCGACACGAAAGTGTCATCCGCCCCGTCCCAGTAATACAGCGGGAGCAGGTGATGGGAATTGCCGTCCTTGCCCCACTTCGCGTGGAACAGCGGCGCGACGATCCAGACCTCTCCCTCGTCTTTGCCCACCTTCCCCCCGGAAAGCAACGGGTACATCAGCCAGCTTCCCCCCTTCTCGTCCGTCTGGTACCCGCCCAGGAGCGTCGCCAGCACGTTCCCCTGCTTCGACTGCCGACTGTAGTAGAGCGGAAGAACCGTGTGCCACTTGCTTTCCGCCCGGTCCGAGCTGCCGGTCGCGAACAGCGGCGTGACCAGCAGCTTGCCGTCCGTGTCACGTTTCCGGAAAAACACCGGCGGAAGCAGCTGCCAGGATGAATCGTCCCCCTGCCGCCCGCTGCACCACGGGAGCGAGAGAAACGTCGAACCCTCACCGCGCCGGCTGTAGTAGTAAAGGGGGAACACGTGGCTTGACTTTCCGTCCTTCCGCCAGTCCGCGTGTGCGAGCGGCCCCACCAGCCACACCGACCCGGAATCCCCGCTCTTCACGCCGCCCGACAAGAGCGGCAGTGCCATCCACCCAACGCTGTCCTTCTCACGCCTGTAGCCTCCCAGCAGCGTTACCAGGAAACGCTCATCACCATCGCGCATGTTGAGATAGAGCGGCAGCAACATGCTCCAGTCCTTGTCACCGGCCTCGTCCCTGCCCGCCCAGTAGAGCGGCGTGAGAAGCGTGGACGAATGACCGTCCTTCCCGTGGTAGAACACGGGCAGCAGCAGGCGCCAGTTCCAGCCATCCTTCTCCTTCCCCTGCGAATATGGCAGCGAAAGGAAGAGCGAAGCCCGCGGCGTGTACCGCCTGTAGTAGAGCGGAAAGAACATGTGCTCGCCGTTATCGCCCTTTCCCCACGTTCGCCGGTGTCCCAGCGGCCAGAGGTAGAACCTGTAGTTGCCCCGGCCGGATCCGTACTGACCGTAGAGCGGCCACACCCGCCAGCCTTTCTTGCTGCCATGGTTCTTGAAGTGCAGGAACGGCCACAGCAGATGAGTGCTGTACCCGTCGGGGTCGCGGTAGTACGACCACAAGGGAACGAGAGTGTCGGACACACCTTCCCGACCGTGCGGATCGCTCCAGTGCCAATACAGGGGGAACGCCGCAAAACGCTTCTTTCCCCAAAAGAAAGGAATTATTCTGTGACTGTTGTTGCGCTGGTTGAACTGGGCAATAGGCCACGCAACGCTGGTCACCCGTTTCCCGCCCCCTTTGCCGTAAACGGACATCAGCGGCCTGATCGCAAAGTAGTCGTCGGTGCTCTCCACCAGCGGCCAGAGCACTTCGAGAATGGGACTGCGATAGTAGAGGAGCGGCCAGAGGTTCACGGGATCGCCCGTGGCCTTCCGTCTGGCCCGGGCCGTGTCCGTGTAGTACGGGGTCCCACGCAGCTCACGCGTGGCACAACCGGAGAGAAGCAAAATGCTCGAAAGAAGCGCGGCGAGAATCAGGCCGGCGCACAAACGACCACTGGATTTCCCGCCCGTGCATACTGAATCCCGCATCCTGCATCCCTCCCTACAACGCATCTCTCAACTTGTTGACCGCCTTCTGCGCGATACCCAGCCGCTGCTCCACGAAATCCCTGGCGATCACCTTGAGATGCTTCAGGTCGAGCTTACCCGATCCCAGCGTGGGCATCTCTTCGATCTCCACGTAGTTGTCCTTCTTCGGCTTCCAGAGGTTCGGCAGGTCGCTGTCCTTCATGATCGCGCACAGCTCATCCGCCTCGCCGGCCGCCTTCGTATAGAGCACGACAAGCTGCTCGCCTTTCTTCTCGTCCGGAGCGGATGTCACGGCTACAACCGGCTCGATTGTGTCCAGCGCCTGCAAGAGCTTCTCCTCGATTGCCAGGTGCGGCACCATCTCGCCCCCGATCTTGCTGTAGCGTGACAGGCGGTCCGTTATGAACGCGAATCCGTCCTCGTCCATCTTCGCGACATCGCCCGTGTTGTACCAACCGTCCCGGAGCACCTCGTCGGTCTTTTCAAGCTTGTTCAGGTAGCCCAGCATGACGTTGGGGCCCTTCACCAGGAGCACACCCTCCTCGCCCTCGGGAACCGGCTCGCCGGTGTCCGGGTCGGCGATCTTCATCGCGACACCCGGGATCGGGTGCCCGATGCTGCCCTCCTTCGTCCCCACATGAACCGTGCCGTCAACGTCCGCATCCGGCAGGTTGAGTGATGCAACGGGCGATAGCTCCGTCGTACCGTACCCCTCGAGCGGCCGAAGTCCGAACCGCTTCTCGAAGGCGTCTGCGACCTTCTTCTTCAACTTCTCCGCGCCCGTGACTACCGCGCGCAACGTCTGGAAGTCCTCTTTCTTCGCGCGCCGTATGTAGGCCAGCAGGAACGTCGGCGTCGCCAACAACGCCGTGAGACGTTCCTCGCGGACGATCTCGGCAATCTTGGTGCCGTCAACGGGGTTGGGATGATACATCGCCGAGAAACCTATTACCAGCGGCGCCCACAGCGTTACGGCGAATCCGAACGAGTGGAAGAACGGCAGTATTCCGCACACCCTGTCGCTCTTCTCGAAACGGAAGACGCTGCCGAACCCCTCGATGTTCGAGATGATGTTGTGGTGACTGAGCATGACGCCCTTCGGTTCCCCCGTGCTGCCCGAGGAGAATATGATGGTGGCCACGTCATCGGGCTCCGGTTTCCGGAATGTCAGGAACATCGAGGCCGGAAGGAACGCGGCCTTCAGCAGCGCTATGATCTTGTCCTTCTTTCCGATCGTGGGAGCGATGTCCTCGATATATACCGTCCCTTCAGGAGGCGTGAGGCCTTTCATCTTCTTCAGGAAGGCCTTCGATGAAATCACCGTGTCGATGCTGCATTGCTCGACTGCGGAAGCCAATGCCTCCGCCGAAGCGGTGAAATTCAGGTTGACCGGGACACGTCCC
>Ga0272442_10006972_pt1 | contig 14704 bp, 6 predicted proteins | sample SSMForm2O_FD_200262 | JGI IMG/M metagenome (GOLD analysis project Ga0272442, IMG submission 200262) | Marine sediment archaeal communities from Little Sippewissett salt marsh, Falmouth, MA, United States - SSM-Form-2O | ecosystem: Environmental > Aquatic > Marine > Wetlands > Sediment ...
CAGGGCATAAAAATATATGAGGTCTGCAAAAAGTGTTCCAATAATTGCAATGTAAATCAAAACTGGTAGTTGTTTTTTGTTTATTTTGATGTTTGATTTGTTTGTGATAATAATATAGGTTAATGCTGTGAGTGCTGCAAAAATTGCACGTATCACAGATGTTTCTATAAAATTGGAGTTTTCATATGATAGTTTTGCAAATATAGGCTCAATCGCCCACATGATACTTGCAAGAATTATTGCTAAAACTCCAATATGTTTTGTTTTCACATTTTTTCAAATCTAACATATAGTTAAAGATTTTATTAAAAAATAAATAAAAAGAAAAAAAGAGGTGGTTTTAGGTAAACGGGCAGCAGTCAGTAACTGGAGGTGGTCCAAATTTGAATATAAAGTTGATTAGATATACTGCGTCTCCTACGTTTACTTCATTATCGCCGTTAGCATCACCTGCACACACTGGGTCTGGTGCTGGTCCTGAATTAAAAATATAGTTTATTAGGAAAACTGCGTCTCCAACGTTTAATTCTCCATCTGCATTGACATCTCCACATTCTCTGAGACTAAAAGTGTAATTTTCTGATATTACTGTATTGCCTTGGTCATCTATTGCCCAAATATGGTAAGTGTATGTTCCACCGTGTGTGTAGCTTTCATTGTAGAAGAAACTGTCAGCTGCCAGAGGGTTCATCGTTGCATCAACAGGTGTGAATCCTGCTGGTCCTTCTATTATTACTCGTACTTCTGCAACGTTGATGTTGTCGGTTACGTCACAGGTGATATTTATATCTCCTGGTTCTGTGAGATGTTCTGGTGTAGCCATTATATTGGTGATTTCTGGTGCGTCGTTGTCTGTTACGGTTATTGTGTAGTAGGTTGTTCCGTCTGTGGATGGGTTTCCTATTGGTCCGTTTCCTGCTGCGTCGTCTATGGTTATGTAGTAGTGCCAGGTTTCAATTGTGTCTAGTGGTATGTCTACTTCTGCTGTTCCAGTGAGTATTGTTTTTGAGTTGTATGTTCCTGCGCTTGCTAGTTTGTAGTATAGTGTTGCTTCTGTTACATCAATATTATCGGTAAAGCTTGCGGTTATTGTTGTTGTTTCACCTGTGGTTCCTGTTGTATCACCGGTAATGCTTGTTATTTCTGGTGCATCGTTATCTGTAACTGTTATCGTGTAGAAATCTGCAGGGGCAGTTGCTGGATCTGTAAGTATGTTGTTGCTGGTGTCATTCACCCAAACATAATAGTAAACGTCTTCAATGCTTGTTAGAGCTATTGGTATTGATCCTGCACCATCAGTAAATGGCGTAGTGCTCCATGTTGGATCAGATGCTTGTTTGTAGAATAGTAATTCGGTGTCTATCTGTATGTTATCATCATTTGTTGCAGTGATTGTTACTGGATCGCCTGTGGTGCCTGTTGTATCACCGGTAATACCTGTTATTGTTGGTGGATCATTATCATATATTGTTACTTCTTGCACTCCCGTATCATTTAGATTATCCGCAGTATCATTTGCAGATATTATGTAGTACATGGAAAGAAGGGTGTGATCAACGGTGATTTCTGCCTCCCAGGTGTCTCCACTAATATTGCTCATTGGAAGTGTTGTTGAAGGTTGTGTGCCATACCAGTATTCAACCTGCACTGCGACAATGCCACCTAGATCAGTAACATCTGCGGTGAATGTAAATGGATCACCAGTGTATGCTACATCAAGTGTGTTATCCACTATTTCTGGTAGTATGAAATCATCGATTACAATTGTATAAGTGATTGTACCTATGTATCCATCATCATCGGTAACTGTTAAAGTAACATCATAGACACCGTATGAAGCATAAGTGTATATTGGACTGGTTTCTGTTGAGTTTTCTCCATCATCAAACTCCCAGAAATAAGAGACAATGGTTCCATCACGGTCATAAGAAGGTGAGCCGTCAAATGTAACTGTTACATCATCAATTACGTAGGTGAACTCTGCTATTGGTGGGTTTTCACCCCATGGATACATGAGGGGATACTTATCTTGACTACTACTTGGACCAGGTATATCATATGGTGTATCACCAATACCATCTGGGTTTGGAATATCCTGATCTGGACCACGGAAGTTATCTACTCCGCCGTAGTCATCCCAGTGGTTTCCACCAGATGGGTAGTCATCATCCCAAACGTTTGTGGTTTCATCATAAGCATTTCCACCATTAGCTGCAAAATTGTTATGGAAAATTTGGTTTGTTGTTGACGAACTCCTTATGTAGATGCCATATCCTGTGTTATCATGTATATTATTTTCTTCTATAGTGTTTGCAGGGGCTCCTCCAAGTTCTATTCCATCATCATTAAAACCTATGTCATTGTCAAAGACGTAGTTGTTTGTGCTGTCACGCAGTTCTATTCCATCATCATTGTTAGTAACAATATTTGAGAGAAGGTCGTTGTTGTCAGAGGAGCTCTGTAAAAATATTCCATTGTAAATGTTTGAATCAATGGTGTTACCACTTATTGTGTTATCTGATGCTTGCATTCCTCTTATTCCATCAAGATTTGCTGAAACAGTGTTTATTAACAGGTCATTATTAGTTGATTGATCAAGATATATGCCATTGTAGTAGTTGTTTACAATTTCATTATCATTTATTGTATTATAATAGGATGTTACAAGATACAATCCGTTTTCATTTTCAGATATCGTGTTTTCAGAGAAATAGTTATACGTTGAGTCAACACTATGTACGCCGTCGTTGTTGCTAGAAATCGTGTTTAAAATAATTGTATTAAAATGTGCATTTTCCAAATACACTCCGTAATTGTTGTTAATTATATTGCAATCTTCAATTGTGTTATAGTTAGTTCGAATGTCAACTCCTGCATCATCCCATCCAAGAGATTTTGCAGATGTTCTAAATGTAAATCCAGACATGTTAACCCAGTCTACAGTTATTGCAAAAACATCTCCATCAGATTCAGCATCAACTATTACACCTTCTTTTGATTCTCCTATTAAATCAACTGTTTTATTTACAAGAACATTCTCATAATAAAAGCCATTGTAAACGTATACAGTTCCATGTTCGGCTACTGCATCAATTCCATCTTGGATTACATCAAAGTACATGTAACCAAAACCGGGAAGTGTATCATCAAAATCATCATCAACCCAGACAAAAGACAGCTCTTCACCAGATGCTGTAGTAAAGTTCCAAATTGGACCAGATGTGGATAAACCATATTCATCCCATGCTATGATCTGCCAGAAATAAGTTGTATTATATGCTAGAATTCCTGGATCATAAGTTGTAGTGGATTGATTATCAGATACTTTTTGTGGTGTGCTTAAAACATCAAAATAAACATCATATGTAACTGTGTCACCACCTGGATCTTCGCCTGTCCAACTAACATCCTGGGTGAGTGGCATGCCTATAGCTCCATCACTTGGTATTGGGCTACTTGGCACGTAAGGTGGCTGATTCACCTCTGTTGTAAACTCCCAGATTGGACCTGGCGTGCTTCCACCTTGATCATCATATGAGATTATCTGCCAGAAGAATGTTGTTTCATAGTCTAGAAAACCTGGATCATATGTTTCAACACTCACAGTGTCAACATAAGTTGGTGGGCTTACAACATCAAAATATACTTCATAGGTGACTGTTTGACCAATATCTGGGTCACCACCTGCCCAAGAAAGAGCTGTATCTCTTTCTACACCTGTTGCACTATTTGCGGGATTTGGATTGCTTGGCTCATAAGGCATCTGATTTGCTCTTGTGGTAAAACTCCATATCGGCCCTGCAGTTGTTGCTCCTTGGTCATCCCATGAAATAATCTTCCAATAGTATATGGTATCATAATCTAAAGTAGCCAGTGCATAGGTTGTATCCGTTTGGTTTGACTGCACTTTCTGCGGTGGACTAATAACATCAAAATACACGTCATAGGTTACAGGATCTCCATCAGGATCACCACCTGTCCAGCTAAGATCTTCATCTAAATCAACATCAGTTGCGCTATCTACTGGACTTGGACTGCTTGGTGTAAACGGCGGGGCATTTGGTACAGGCTCAGTGGTAAAACTCCATATTGGACCTGTAGCTGTCTCACCGAAAGAATCTTCGGATTCAATCTGCCAAAAGTATGTTGTCTCATAAGCAAGTGTTCCAGGATCATAATTTTCAGCACCAACTGTTGCTACGTAAGTAGGAGGTGATACAACATCAAAATAAACATCATATGTAACTGTGTCACCTACATCAGGATCACCACCAGTCCAACTTAGGTCAGTATCAATAGCGACATCGATTGCGCTATCTACTGGATTTGGATCTGTTGGCGTGTACGGTGGCACATTTGGTACAGGCTCAGTGGTAAAACTCCAAATAGGACCACTTGTTGTAGCAAGACCATCATCTGCTATAATCTGCCAATAGTATGTGGTTTCATAATCAAGCGTGCCTGGATCATAAAAGGTTGCAGTTTGATTTTCTGATACAAGTGTTGTCGGTGGATTTACAGTATCAAAATACACATCGTAATCAACAGGGTCTGCATCAGGATCTCCACCCGTCCAGCTAATATCAGCGTCAATACTTACATCAGTTGCACTATCTGAAGGAGATGGGTTGCTAGGTTCATTTGGTCTGTTGTTACCACCACTAATAGTTATAGACCCATTATATAACAAAGGTGCAAACCCAGCACTAGCAGGGTTAAAATACAAATTTTCCTGCCCAGTTCCAGGGTGTACACCAAAAGTAAGTGGTGTAACTCCGTTAGTTGCAGAGGAAGTGATATTAAAGATTAGTTTTGCAATCATCCCTGATCCAGCTGGAGGATTTGGTTCAAAAAACACAACCATACCAACATTAACTAAACCAGTGTAATCAGGATCAGGATCAGCAAATTTAGTATTCATAGGTTCCATAATAGTTCCTGTGAAATCGCCTTTCCAATACTCAAGCTGAGATGTATCATAAAACACAAACGACTGAATGCCTGAAAGAGATTCATTCCAAGTTCCATTCAAATGAACAAGGATTCCAGTTTCACCAGCTACCCCTTCTTTATGTTCCAGCTCCATTATCCAATCATCATTATTTAGTCTATAAATTATTAATTCTTGGTTTTTCTCAAGGTTTGCAATAACAGCCGCGCCAGGCATAACAAATGCAAGAGCTATTGATATTGCAACAATTGCCTTAAAAATATTATCTACTCTACCTGTTTTTTCCATTTTTTGCCTCCCCAAATATAATATGGTTATACCTATCAATATAATATTTTTATTTAAATGTTTACCTATGTATTTATTATATTGTCAAAATTAATGGAGCTTTATTTTAAAATTTTTTAGAAAGCAGCTAGCGGATTACAGCTTTCACTTCTTCAGTAAAATATTTTTCGGTTTCTAAATAGAGTAATGTATCGTATAATTTGATTAATATTTCCACTGCTGGATTTTCTTCGTTTAATTTAAATAACTTAGCTCTTCCAATTTCTCTTGTTGGGATAATAATGTTCAATCTAAGTAAATCATCCCAGATTCTATGTAAGGTTGTCCATCCAATTTTTGCATTCTCTGCAATATCTGTTAAAGAGTAATCCAGTCCTCTCCCTTCGATCAAAAAATCAAGGACTCTAATAACAGGTGAATTTCCTAATGCTTCCCTAAATATGGTTGTTTCTTTCATTGTATAATACTATATTCTGCCTCCTATTTAAAACTTTCTAACTTGGTATATCAATATACCACAATATTAGATAAAGTTTATATGAAACTATAATATAGTTATCACACTATAATGGAAAAAAGAGCAATTCAAGAAAAAATATTAAGAAAATTAATGGCAATGAAACCTCCAAAGTGGGGAAGCTCCCATACTGAAGAAATAAATTTAACAAAAGGTTTACCATCTCATTTAAGAGGAGCAAAAATTGTCGAAAAAGCTATAAAAGAATTATATCAAAAAGAATTTCTAATAAAATCAAAAAAAACTGGCGAATGGCACGTTTCATTAAATCCTCAAAAGAAAAAAGAAATATACAGATTTTTAGGATTACCACCAAAATAAATATTTTTATCAAAGCCAAGTAATACTTTCAGCTATCTATCAAAAGGCTTATTATCATTGTTTTTTCATAGGAAAAACTTGAAAAGAGGAGAGTGAATGTCAAAAAAGAAACTTCAGAAGAACAAGGTTAGTTTTTACAAGTGGGGGACATAGTTGAAAAACATAGTTGTAAAAGGAGCCAGAGAACACAATCTCAAAAACATAAACATAGAGCTGCCTAGAGATAAATTCATAGTAATAACAGGCATATCAGGTTCTGGTAAATCAACTCTAGCATTTGACACAATATATGCAGAAGGACAAAGACGATATGTAGAATCACTATCAGCATACGCAAGACAGTTTTTAGGCCTTATGAATAAACCTGATGTGGATAGCATAGATGGATTGTCACCAGCTATTTCAATTGAGCAAAAAACAACAAGTAAAAACCCCCGTAGTACTGTTGGAACAATAACAGAAATCTATGATTACCTGCGGCTTTTATTTGCACGTATTGGAACACCTTTTTGCCCTGAACATAACATTCCAATTGAACCACAAACCGCAGAAAAAATTGCAGAAACCATATCATTAAATCTAAAAGGAATGATAACTGTTTTATCACCTATCATACGACAGAAAAAAGGAACATACGAACAATTAATTCAGGATTTAAACAAAGAAGGATACACACGAGCCAGGGTCAACAAAAAAATAATGAGAACTGATGAAGAAATCAAACTTGAACGATACAAAAAACATGATATTGAAATTGTGATAGACCGTTTTGATGTCAAAGATAAATCCAGACTTGTTGAAGCATGTGAAAACGCACTAAAAAAATCTGATGGTTTAATCTTTATTCTTGACAAAAAAAACACTGAGCACATCTATTCTTCAAAGATGGCATGCCCAGAATGTGGCCTTGTATTTGAAGAACTTCAGCCAAGGATGTTTTCTTTTAACAGCCCGTTTGGTGCCTGTGAAACCTGTCATGGACTTGGAATTAAAATGGAGTTTGACCCACAACTCATAATTCCTGATGAGGATAAATGTATAGCTGATGGAGCTATAGCACTTTATAAAACAATTCGTGATGGCTGGCGAAACCATTATCTTGGAGGTGTAGCGCGACATTTTGGATTTGATATTTTCACACCAATAAAAGATCTCAATGAAAAACAATTTGATGCTCTTATGTATGGTTCTTCTGAAAAAATTAATTTTGACATCACCATGAAAAATGGAACAGCACACTGGTCACACCGTGGAACCTGGGAAGGGCTTATACCTCAATCTGAAAGATTGTATAAACAAACAGAAAGTGATTATCGTCGTCGTGACATGGAAAAATTTATGCTTATATCGCCATGTCCAACCTGTAATGGTAGAAGACTTAAAGAAAAAATTCTTTCAGTAAAAATTGAGGATCACTCAATTATTGATATTACGGATCTTTCAATAAAACAATGTATTAGATTTTTCAAAGACTTACAGCTCAACAATAAACAATATGAAATTGCCAGGCAAATCTTAAAAGAAATTCGAGAGAGATTAGATTTTTTAGATAAAGTAGGACTTAACTATCTTACACTTTCACGAAGTGCGGGGACTCTTTCTGGAGGGGAAGGACAAAGAATTAGACTTGCAACCCAAATTGGATCTAATCTTATGGGTGTTTTATATATCCTTGATGAACCTTCAATAGGTCTTCATCAAAAAGACAATAAAAAACTCATAAACACACTCCATAAACTCAGAGACCTTGGAAATACTCTACTTGTAGTAGAGCATGATGAAGAAACAATTCGTCATGCAGATCATATAATTGATATGGGGCTAGGTGCAGGTCTTCATGGTGGAAAAATTGTCGCACAAGGAACACCCGAAGAAATTGAGCAAAATCCAAAATCACTTACTGGTAAATATCTTTCAAAAAAACTAAAAATTGATCTACCAAAAAACCGGAGAACCTCAAATGATTTTATTCATGTCAACGGATGTAAAGAACACAACCTAAAAAACATAGATATTGACATCCCCATTGGTATGCTCACAGTTGTTACAGGTGTTTCAGGTAGCGGTAAATCCACGTTTGTCTACGAAATACTTTACAAAGCACTTATGAAAAAACTATATCAATCCAGGATAAACCCTGGAGAGCATGATTTTCTTTATTTTGATCAACCAATAGACAAAGTAATTGTTATTGATCAAAGCCCTATTGGAAAAACACCACGGAGCAACCCAGCAACCTACACAAAAATATTTGATGACATAAGAAAACTTTTTGCACAAACATCAGAGGCAAAAATACGAGGGTACAAACCAGGACGTTTTTCATTTAACGTACGAGGTGGCAGATGTGAAGCATGCAACGGTGACGGCCTTATAAAAATCGAAATGAACTTTCTACCAGACATCTACATTGAATGCGAAGATTGTAAAGGAAAACGATACAATAAAGAAACACTAGAAGTCAAATACAAAGGAAAATCTATTGCAGATGTTTTGGACATGAGCGTAGAAGAAGCACTCACACTTTTTGAAAACCAGCCAAGAATAAAACACAAACTAACAACACTCTCACAAGTAGGACTAGAATACATAAAACTAGGGCAAAGCAGTACAACACTATCCGGTGGAGAAGCACAACGAATAAAGCTCACCCGTGAGCTTTCAAAAAGAAGCACAGGAAAAACACTGTATCTTTTAGATGAGCCAACCACTGGTCTACATTTCCATGACGTAAAAAAATTGATAGACGTACTAAACGAACTTGTAGATAAAGGAAACACCATAGTAGTAATAGAACATAACCTAGAAGTCATCAAATCCGCAGATTATATTATTGATCTTGGACCAGATGGCGGAGATATGGGGGGACGACTTATCGCAAAAGGGCCACCAGAAAAAGTTGCGCAAAACCCTAAAAGCTACACAGGTGAAATCCTAAAAAAAGTACTAATTGAAAATGGAATAATTCATGCTTAACCTAAATCATTTACCAAAAAACCCTGGATGCTATTTTTTCAAAGACAGACAACAAAACATACTCTACATCGGAAAAGCAAAAAACATACAAAAACGAGTGAAAACCTACTATACAAAGAAAAACCTTGATTTAAAAACACATAACCTTCTCAAAACTGCTGAATCTATTGACTATATTGTAACAGACAACGAAGTAGAAGCACTCATCCTAGAAAACACACTTATAAAAAAGCATCAACCAAAATACAACATTAGCCTCAAAGACGCAAAAACCTATGCATTCATACAACTCACAGAAGAACAATACCCACGACTACTTGTTGCAAGAAACAAAAAACAACCAGGAAGATACTACGGACCGTTTGTATCAGCATCAGAGCGAGACTACATTCTACATTTTCTAAGAAGAGCATTTGGAGTAAGAACCTGCAAAAAAATGCCAAAAAAACCATGTCTACGCTACCACATCCAGCTATGTGACGCGCCATGCGCTGGATACATATCAAAACAACAATACCAAATAAACATAGCAAAAACCAAGCTAGTAATGTCAGGAAAAACCAAAAAACTCATACAAAGACTAAAACAAGAAATGAAAAATGAATCAGACATCCAACACTATGAAAAAGCCATAAAAATCCGAAATCAAATCAACGCGCTCCAACATCTGGACGACAGGCAAAACATGCTTAGGCAAATTAGATACGACGAAGACATAATCAACTACAAAATAAAAAACGAAAAAGTCTACCTCCTGCTTTTCAATATTTACAAAGGAACGCTAACCAATAAATCCGAATTCTTATTTGATAAAAACGAAGATTTCCTCGAAGAATTCATAGTACAATACTACTCTGAAAACCCAATTCCCAAAGAAATCATAACACCACATAAAATAACTGATACAATACCAGAATTTATAAAAAAACAAACCCGAAAAAAAGTCAAATTCACCAAACCTCAAAAAGGATCAAAAAAACAACTACTAGATCTTGTAGAAAAAAACATTGATATCACATTTTTCTCAGATGAATCCAAAACAGAACAACTACAAAAACGCCTCAGACTAAACGATACACCGAAGGTAATTGAATGCTTTGACATATCACATCTATCAGGAAAATTCACAGTAGGATCAATGGTGCAATTTCGTATGGGAAAACCAGATAAAACCAACTATCGAAGATTCAGAATAAGGACGGTAAAAGGAGTAGACGACACAAAAGCAATATCAGAAGTAGTAAAAAGAAGATATATGCGACTAAAAAAAGAAAACCAAGAGTACCCAGATTTAATCATCATTGACGGCGGAAAAGGCCAACTCAATGCAGCACTTACAGAACTTAATAAACTAGAGCTAAAAATACCAATAATATCACTAGCAAAACAATACGATGAAATATATCAACCAGGATTCACAACACCTCTTAGACTTAAAAAAACAGATAAAGCACTACAGTTTTTACAAGAAATACGAGATGAAGCACACCGATTCGCATTAAAATACAACAGACTACTAAGACAAAAGGAGATGATACAATAGAAAAATTCAAACTACAAACAGATCTACAGCCAAAAGGATCACAGCCAGATGCAATAATAAAACTAGTAAATGGAGTAAAAAATAAATATCAATACCAAACGCTACTTGGGGTAACCGGATCTGGAAAAAGTCTAGATTATAACGAATCTTTGTTGATTCGGAAAAAAACTGGAGATATTATAAAAACAATAATAGGAGATTATGTTGAAAATAATTTTACTAATCCAGTCAAACAAGATAATATTGAATATCAAGATATTTCAGGAGCTAAAATTTTATCATTTAATCCAACAAATTTATCAATATCAGAAAAAGAAATCAAACAAATATCAAAGCATAAAGAACAATATGTATACGAAATTATCTTAGATGATTACTCTTCAGTTAAGGTATCAAGAGATCATAATTGTTATCGTTTTAATAATACTAAATTTGAATTGTGTAAAACCACTGATTTAAAAATTGGAGATTATCTTCCAACCTCAAATTTCATTCCTAGACCTAGTACTGAAACAAATTATATAAATCTTTTAGAATACAATCCTACATCCAAGGTTTTTATTGGTGATTTAATTAAAAAATTTGACAAAGAATATAAAATAACTCTTAAGTTTTTAAAAAAAGAATTTAATTCATACAATTGGAAATTAAACAATATATTAACTAAAACCAAAGAACGAGGAATTTCAATTAACCAACTCTATTATTTATTAAATTTATTGAATTTGGATTTAAAGGACGTCAATTCTGATATTAAAATAATTACAAAAAAAGAGGATGTTACCTCACCTTTAATAAAAATTGATGATAATTTTCTCTTCTTTTTGGGATTATATATTGCTGAAGGCCATAATGCAGGAAAATATATTCTAATATCAAATTCTGATAAAAAATTACAAAAAAAATGTCAATTATTTTGGAAATCTATAGGTTTAAATTATTATCAGAGAAATAAAAACGATATCGTGTATAATTCAATACTTCTAGCAAACTTTTTTAAATTTTTTGGTAGTACTGCTTCCAAGAAAAAAATCCCTGATTTTATTTATAATTTACCAAATGATCAGTTATCTATTTTTCTCAGAGCAATATTTGATGGAGATGGATGGGTAGAATCAAATTCAGTTCTTCTCCTGTCTGCTTCAAAAGAGTTGATATTTGATTTAAAAAACCTTCTTCTTAGATTTAATATAACCTCAAGAATAACGACAAAAAAAATGAATCGAACATATTACAAATTAAACATTACGGGTAAACAAAACCTAGAATTATTTTTAAAAAACATATCTTTTTCTTTAAAATACAAAAATGAAAAACTAAAAAAAACTATCAAGAAAAGTGGTAATACTAATGTTGATTTAATTCCAAACTGTTCAGAATTTTTAAAGAATTTAAGACTTAAATTTAACCTAAAACAAAAAGAATTCGCGAGAATAATTGGTTGTAGTAGAAGCTATATATCAATGTTAGAAAACAAAAAAAGGAATATTTCTAAAAATTTATTTTCAAATCTTATCAATTGGTTAATAAATAAAGACAAGAGTTTTGAATATCTAGAGAATCTGTTTAAATTCAATATTAGACGTATTATAAAAATAGAAAAACAACTAAGTTCAAATGGATATCTTTATGATATATCTGTTGATAACAACGAAAACTTTATAGCAGGATATGGAAACCTATTTGTTCATAATACATTTACCATGGCAAACGTAATAAACAAATTACAAAAACCCACACTTGTAATGGCACACAACAAAACACTTGCAGCACAACTATACTCAGAGTTTAAAGAATTATTTCCTGACAACCGTGTTGAATATTTTGTATCATATTATGATTATTATCAACCAGAATCATACATTCCACAAAAAGACCAATACATAGAAAAAGACGCTGATGTAAACCCAAAAATCGAGCAGATGCGCCTTGCTGCAACTGCATCACTTCTCTCAAGAAAAGATGTAATAATTGTAGCCTCAGTATCTTGCATATACAATGTAGGAGACCCCACAGATTTCGCTCATTTTAAATTTGAGCTTTCTAAAGGAACGCATTTGCAAAGAAACGAATTAATTAGAAAACTAGTTGAAAGCCAATATGAGCGAAATGATTTTTCTTTGAAACCTGGAAGTTTTCGTGTTAAAGGAGATACAATCGATGTAATACCTGGTTATCAAGACAACATTATACGAGTAGAACTATTTGGTGACACTGTTGAGCAAATCAAAGAAATCGATAAAATTACAGGTGACACCCTTGACGTTTTTGATTATTTTTTCATATACCCTGCAAAACATTTTGTAATTGCTGAAGAAAAAAAACAAAGAGCAATTAAATCAATAAAAAAGGAGTTAGAACAAAGACTTCCTCAGCTTGACATGTTAGAAGCTCATCGTCTGAAACAGCGAACACTTTATGATCTTGAGATGATTGAAGAAACTGGTTTTTGCAAGGGAATTGAAAATTACTCTATGCATTTTGATGGAAGATCATCTGGTGAAAGACCTTTTTGTCTTCTTGATTATTTCCCTGAAGATTTCTTATTATTTATAGATGAAAGCCATCGGACAATTCCACAAATTCATGGAATGTACAATGGGGATCAATCACGTAAAAAATCACTTGTGGATTATGGATTTAGACTTCCAAGTGCTTTTGATAACCGACCTCAGATGTTTGAAGAGTTCACTCGTTTTATGAGATCAGTAATATTTGTATCAGCAACACCCGGTGACTATGAACTTGATAAATCCGAGCAGGTTGTAGAACAACTTATTCGACCTACAGGACTTATTGATCCTGCAGTTGAAATCAGAAAAACCAAAGGACAAATCCCAGATTTGATTTCTGAGATTCATAAAACCATTGAACGTGGTGATCGTGTTTTAGTGACAACTCTGACAAAAAAACTTGCAGAGGCTCTTAGTGAGTATATTGCTGAAAAAAAAGTTAAAACACGGTATCTTCACTCAGAAATTGATACGCTTGAGCGTTCAGAAATTATTCGTCAGTTGCGTCTTGGTGAGTTTGACGTTCTTGTAGGTATTAATCTACTCCGTGAGGGAATTGATATCCCTGAGGTTGGATTTATTGGAATATTAGATGCAGATAAAGAGGGTTTTTTACGTGATGGTCGAAGTCTCATTCAGATTATTGGTCGTGCTGCAAGAAATGTTAACTCAAGGGTAATTTTGTATGCGGATAAGATGACTGATTCAATTAAAGCAGCAGTTGTTGAAACTAACCGTAGGAGAAATCTTCAAATCAAGTTCAATGAAAAACATGGTATTACTCCAGCAACGATTATAAAACCAATTAAAGAAAAAATCGTTGAAATCAAGGATACTAAGCATATTCCTAAAAAGGATATTCCTAATATGATTGTTGAGCTTGAAGTAGAAATGAAAAAAGCTGCTGATGATCTTGATTTTGAAACAGCGATTAACCTTCGGGATAGACTAAATAAACTCAAACAAACTATTAATTTTTAGGTGCAGGGGAGGAGATTCGAACTCCCGAACCTCTACAGGAACAGATCTTGAGTCTGTCGCCGTTGACCTGGCTTGGCTACCCCTGCATATAGACGACTCAAAATCAAATGCTGTATAATAAAGATTTAGGTATCAGTTTGTTTGTAATTTAAATTTTTATTGATTAGAATATATTTATAAACTAAAAATTAATTATTGTGGGGCGGGTAGATACATATAGCTGAAAAAGAACTATGGGGATCAAGATTTGCATTTATCATGGCTGCAATAGGATCTGCAGTTGGCCTTGGAAACGTTTGGAGATTCCCCTATGTTTGTTATGCAAATGGTGGAGGAGCTTTTCTAATACCCTATTTTGTTGCATTATTTACAGCTGGAATACCACTTATGATCCTTGAGTTTTCAGTGGGTCACTGGGCTAGAAAATCACCACCCGAAACATTCAAAAAAATCGGGAAAAAATGGGAATGGGCAGGATGGTGGGCGGTACTCATACCATTTGGTCTTGCTGCATACTACGTTGTTGTCATGTCCTGGTGTTTTTCATACATGATATATTCACTTAATCTTAGATGGGGAACATCGGCTGAGCTTTTTTTTAAAAACTTTTTAGG
>Ga0272442_10006973_pt1 | contig 14703 bp, 31 predicted proteins | sample SSMForm2O_FD_200262 | JGI IMG/M metagenome (GOLD analysis project Ga0272442, IMG submission 200262) | Marine sediment archaeal communities from Little Sippewissett salt marsh, Falmouth, MA, United States - SSM-Form-2O | ecosystem: Environmental > Aquatic > Marine > Wetlands > Sediment ...
GGATATTTCTTTTTAAATTCCATATAACATTCTCTATTACAAAAATGTCTTTCATACTTTTCTACTTGATTTGGTCTCTTATTTGTTTTCTTTCCACAATTCTCACATACCACTTGCATAATATCAACTTGCCTCATTATTGAAAGTATGCATCCCTTCTAAAATTAATTTCTTTTTAGTCCATTCAATAAGCTCCTCATCAGTATAATAATCAGGAACATTATTTATAGTAACAATTTTATTCCAAACCTTAATCGTTCTATTTCTCATAATCTCCTACCGTTGATTCTTTTGTTTCCCATGGAAATTTAATCCATTCATCTTTCTTTTCATAAATCCAAATATCTGGAACTACCTTTGATTGTTTATGATAATAAATTGTTGCAATTTTATAACCATTAAATTTGTATGGTAATAAAGTATCTCCTGTATCTGCAATATCATCAACTATTAATGTTTTTTCATTTACATCAAACCATTCTTCTTGAACTGGTATTCCTGTTGCATGAGATAAATAAACTGCAACAATCATCCCTCCTCTTGGTATGCCATAAATTCCTTTGATATTCATATCTTTAATATTGTCGGCTATTATTCTGCATGCTAATACAAAAGCATCATGACTTAAGTACTTCATTTTCCCCTCTTATTACCATAAAGCTGAATTTGCAATCTTGGAGTTATTTTTACAAATGGTGCATCTTCTTTAATCCATTTTACCATTCTTTTCATTGTCTTTGTTAAATCTTCTGATTTTGTTCCTTGAGGCATAAAGTAAATATCATCTTTTTTATGCAACTCTCCACATAATCTAACTGCGCGGTCAAAGTCTATCTTATCATCAATTACAAACTTAAAAGTAGCGTGCTGTGACCATTTCTTTAATACATTCAAATAATTAGGATTAAGGAATTGTGGTTTTGGGCTCACAATAAATGTTGCAAATCCTATAATACTAGAATCAAATATTGTTCCATTAGTTTCAACATATACTTTTCTATCTCCCAATGATTTTATTAATGGTAATAAATCTTCTTGAAGCAATGGTTCACCACCTGTGATAATTACATTTTTACAACCATTCTCACAGACTTTCTTTTTGATATTATTTATGTGCATTTCTTTTCCATTCTTCCAAGCATATTTAGAATCACAATATTCACAAGTAAGATTACAACCACAGGTTCTTATAAACCAAGCGGGCATTCCAACTTGTGGACCTTCTCCTTGTATACTATAAAAAATTTCACTTATCTCCATTAATTATCTCTCCTATTAAATGATACCCAAAAAATATCTTTATCTATTAGTTCTAACTTTCCAAATTTTTGCATCATTTACACCTTCCACATTTTCCATCCTTTCCTACAAAGCCACTTCTTCCACATTCTGTGCATTTCCCATAAACTGCTACAACATCTTTATCTGCCCAGTAATCTATATTAATTTTTTGTTGTACTGTTGGTTTTACTTTCTTTGGTGTTTCTATAAGTTTAGTGATTTCTACTTTATAATGTTTGTCGGTGAGTTCATCGTACAATGGCTCAAGTTTCCATAGTGGTAATTGCCAACATTTCTCTCCTTTAAACCACCACCCTCTATGTGACCGCATGATATCAATAAGGTCAGTATTATATATGAAATGAACTTTTATATTCCTCTCTCCTTTTCTAATTTTTACTGTCTGCACCATCTTATCCCAATAAAAATAATTGTTTAGATATTTATAAGGATTTGGGAATATTTAATAGAAATGAAAACTAAAAACCTTTAACTTTTATCACCAAAGTCCAAGTAAAACTCCTAGCAACAAAATCGCAATAGTCATAAACAAACTACCCAATGCAAATCCTGACCAGAAATTTACCTTTCCATTCTCATCATATATTTCCATATCATATCACCTAACTACAAGGTTATTCAAACAACAAATATGCAACAACAATAACAGTAATGCATATACTTGGAATATAATACATAAATTCTTTTTTTAATTCTATATCCATTTCATATCACCTTTTACCAAGGTGTTTCTATATCCCAACACCACAAACAAAGTCCATCATTATTTACACGTCTACGTTTTCCACATCGTTTGCATACATCTTTATTCTTTAACCAATCTCTAATCTTTACCATTTTCATATCACCTAACTACAATGAATTACAGTTAATCCAACTATTATAGCTGTCAAGCAAACTATAATTATTAACTGCAATTTGATTATAAATCTACTATCTTCTTCATTCATCATATCACCTAACTACAAGGTTATGTTTTTCTATTTCATTCATTACTTCTACTTTATAAAATTCTTTAAATTGATAATGACCTTTTGTTCTTTGACTATATTCATTAGCACATTCTTTAGAACAAAAACGCATAGGATACCATTTAGCAAAATGTATTGGTGATGTTTCATAACCACTGCGAGTTGTATTTTTTCCACAATTTAAACAAGGCATATCATTATCACCTAACCTCAAGGTTTCTTAAATTTAAATAAATTGGTAAAAAGAAAAGACACAATCCAAAAACAATTAAATACAATATTTCATACCACATCATTTATTATCACCATGTTTAAACTTTGGATAAGGCTCCAAAGGTAATTGATATTTGCTCCACTTTGGTTTTCTGCCTTTCCATCTAATGTAATAGTAAACATTAAATCCTTGCTTAGCATATTCATTAAGCATATCAAACTGAGCCTTTGATTTATCATCATGTCCCATGTTGGCGTTATCTGCCTTAGTAGATTTAACTTCAATTAATCTATGAGTATTAAGTTTTAATGCAACTAAGTCACAGAGAAAGGAACCAGCACTTCTAATTACTATCCAACCTTCTTCCCTTAACTGCTTTCTTAATTCCCGTTCATAGGTTGAGCCATACATACTTTCTTCTCCTCTCCATTAATAACTCTAAAAGAATATTTTTCTGCAGTTACTGCCTCTTTGATTTTTAACATTACTTCACTATTTTGTGTATTAAGTTTTACTTCTTTATCATTTACTTCAATATAAGTATCTTTAATTGAATTAACAAAAGCCATTCTTTTTTCTGTTGTATCTCTTTTTGATTTTGCATATTCATTTCTTCTTTCTCTAATAAAATTAGAATATGCTGTTAATACTGTTTTAAAGATATGACATTCTGCAACAGATGGTCCTTCTTTTAAATCAGAATCTTTAAGAGTATCAGGTTTAATCCAATCCATTCTATGATTTCTTATTACTGTGTCTGCCCCAAGTTTTGATAACATAATACTTCTTAATATTTGAAACATCAACCAATCAACATTATTATTTGTTACCTCAGGATGCTTATATTTAAATCGTCCATACATACATTCTCCTGCGTCTAAGTTAAGTTTGTGGGTATAATTTGTACAACCATTGAATTTTGTACATTCTTTGCACGACTTTACTCTATTGTCATATACATTTTCGTATCTAAATCTTAGCATTACTTTGCTTTCCCCCATTTTTATATAATATTATATATTATTATTGAATTTATTTAAGGATTATGGTTTATTTAATAGATATGACGGATAAGACAACAGTTTCGGGAAGTAATTGCAAAACGTGTCATCTTATCTTTCGCCTCATTTAAAATAAAATTTCCATCATTATTTCTTTATGTTCTTCTTCTAAATGTTTCATATCCGCCTTTTTAAATGGTTTGCCACAAAATGGGCATGGTTCTCCATTTCCCCAGTCAATCATTTTATTCTTTTTCATTTCTTCTATTGAAGTCATTTTAACCACCCATTAATTTATATTCCTCAATTGATTCTTTCATTTTATTTAATTCATATTTATCTAATATTGATTCTATAGTGTCTTTTGGTTTTTCTTTTGGTATTTTTTGTAAGTCACAACCAAAGTTTAGTTTTGTGAGTTTTTTGTTTTTGATTAATCTATTTTTAGTTTGTTCTGACCAAACAATATTTCTACTACAATTTGATAATTCTATATCTTCTACTTTTCCATACTTCTTAATTAGTTGCGCGGCTTTTTTAAAACCATAACCTTCTAAGCCATAAATATTATCTACCTTATCTCCACCAATTGCAAGAAGGTCTGGGATTTGTTCAGGATATACAAAAAACTTTTCTTTAACCTTATTGATATCATAAAACACTTTGCCATCATAAACTTGTAAACTTTCTCCAACTAATTGCATCATATCTTTATCTTTAGTAAAAATAAGTACAGGATATTTTATGCTATCAATTGTTAATCTTGCAATTACATCATCTGCCTCATTAGTTGGTGAGTTAAATTGTTTTACTTTGAACAAGGCAAGAAGGTTTTGCAAGTCATTTAATTGATATATGAATTGCTCATCAATCATACCTCTTGTTCCTTTATAGGCTGGATATTGTTTTTTTCTCCAAGACGGTGTTCCATGTGATTCCCATGCAATTATAATAGTGTCTGGGGCAAATTGTTTACGGAAAGAATTAAGGGAACGCATAAATGAGTGTATCATAGTTGAATCTCTGCCATCAGAAGTTGTAAGTTTGTATGGTGCTGAATAAGAACGGTGGGCAAGATATGGACCATCAATTATTAATGTCTGATACATTATCATTTCCTCCAACAAAGAACTCAACTACCAAATCTTCATCAAGCCATATCCGCTGTCCTTCACATTTCATTTTTCCTTCTAAGTCATAATAGCAAGCCTCTATATAATGTTCCCCATGATTCAATAGTAATGAATGATTTAATTCTGTAATTACCTTTGGTTCTTGCCCTGAAATTTTTAAAGTATAAACTTTGATACCATGAGTATCAATTCTTAAATTGTATTTATTTTCATAAGGATTAGTTCTTGGTGTGGTAATAAACAGAACCATTGTAACAATTACTGATATTACAATAATCCAAAGAATCATTTGTAAGTTTTTATCCATCTACTTCCTCCATTGGTGCATCACATTCTGGGCATAGTTTGATATCTACACAATTATCAAGTACTATTACTTTGTATCCGCAACTTGTGCATTTAAGGGTTTTTTGATTCATTCAAACCAAGTCCTTGTTATTTTTTTCTTTATGGTTCCTTCAATTGGTGGTAGCTGTTTTAAGACTTCTGCAAGTTTGTCATGAGACATAAAGTATTGTTCACCATTGATTGTAACTAAATAGTTTTCAAAGTAACTACTGATGCCTGTGATTTTGTATTTGGTCATTTAATCTCTCACCTCTTCTACTTCAACACCAGGAATAATAACTTCCATAAGTTCATATATTTTTTCTTCAGCATGCATCTCATCATTGGCAACTATCTCAGCTTCATAAATAACTTTTACATTATATGTTGGCATTTATTTCCCCCTCTTTGCTATTGCCTTTTCAAAAGCATCATCTCTTTTCTTATTTTGAATATCAATTAGTTTCTTGGAAAATTCTTGACTAACTGGCGTTGACTTTCTATTAGTATATCCAGGACACATTGGGTCTACCGATTTTACTAATTTACTATAATTAGTTCCATGAATTAATTCACATTGCCGTGTTGGGTCTCCAATATATACTTTTTTAATTGGACAATAAAAGCGACCATCTTCCTTTTCTATAAGATGATTACATATCACAGGCTTATAATTTTTTGATTTTTTATCAAGTGTCCAACCCTTTCCGCGCTTTTTGATTCTTTTGCTTTTCTTTAAATGTGATAATGCTTGACCGACCATTCTATCTAATTTAGTAACTGTTTCTCTTTCATTGTATTTTTCATGGTCATACTTTTCAAATGGTGTCTTTTTCATTTCATTCATTAAGTCTGCTTTTCTAATTGATGGTTGTCCTGACTCGCGTGTATATTTAATTATTTCAAATACAGTGTCTTGTATATTTCTTTCTTTTTTTGTCATTTTAAAACCACCCCAGAATTTTACCTACTGCTACCATTGATGCTAATACCACAACTATTCCTATGATGTCCATCACTGTAAGCGTTCGGTGTACTTGACCATTATCATAAGATATAGGAATATCATATTCTTTGTAACTTTGCTCTAAGACCATTCCACCGCTTGTTTTAACTCTGTCAATGAAGCCATTGTAATCACTTGGTGCCATTGGACCACTGTCCCACTTCTGACCTAGGCTGTCAATCCACAAGACTGTTGCAACTTTCATTATATCTCTCCCATATCTTCAAGTTCTGCTCTTGCTTCTTCTTCACTTAATCCAAAGTAGTCCATCATTACTTCAATCTTTTGCTTGGTTGTGAGTTCTTCTCTAAAATCCATTTTTAGTCCTCCTCATAACCATGATTTTCCATCCACTCATGTTCTGCTTCAATTGATTCTTTGCATTGGTCACAATAACCACCATTCAAAGCAAACTCTTCTTCATCAACTTCAAATCCACAACCCCAACATTTTTTCTTTTTATCTTCTCCGTATAATGCACGGTGACTATCAATATCTGATTGGTTTCTGTTTTTCATTCTTACCACTTCCTGACTTCTCTGCAAACACAGCATATTTCATTTCCGCTTCCACCTTCATCTATGTATCGGCCACAAATTAAACAATTGACACTCATGCTTAATCCTCCTTTTCATACCAACAGGCATGTTCTGGCATTTGACCGCTGATTTTACAAACTTTTCCTAAATGCTCTTGTGTTGGGATATAACCAAAATGTTTGCAAGTTCCACATCTTTGATTCATCTTTTAATCCTCCTTGTTTAATTTATTTTTTAGTTCTCTGTTCGCCAATCCATAAATTACCTTACTTGTAATTCTGTCATTTTTAAGTTCTCTTATTTTCCTGTCGATTTCTGCACCTTTTTCTAATTGTTTATCAACTAAATCTTTAAGTTTTTTAACTGACATTTTTTTAAGTCTTTCTTCTATTTGCATCTTTTAATCCTCCCTCTCCATTGACTTAATTATCCAACCGATTTTCATATCATCACCGAAGTCAACAACTTGTGCAGGGTATTCATCATTAATACCCATTCTATAAACTTCACTACAAATTATTCCTGTCATGCTCCCATCTATATCATAGCACCTAACTTTGGTACCAATGGGGTAGCCTTTTGCACCAACACCATCTTCACTTTCATAGCTTACTACTTTAAGCAAGCCCATTTGTTTGACTTTTCTTTTCATTTTCTTACTTCCTAGGGACTTTTCCCTAATACCAATATACATAACCTAATATATAAGGATATTGGAATTTTTAATAGTTTTCCCCATACACACTTTATTTCTTCTTCTTTTTTCTTTTGATGATAATACCCATGTATTTATTGTTCTTCATTTCTAATTTCAATAATATTAATAAAACTATTACAACAGGTACAGTGAGTAAACATAAGTCTTCAAGCATAAGAACAAAAGCTGTAGCACCTAAACAAATAATAAAAAGCCATAAAGTAAGAGATAAAGATTCCCTCTGCTTCAAGGTCATCTCTTTATCAATAAATTTCATTATATCATACAACTCATACAATTGATACAGATTCCAGCCGACTCTTCCTCTGGTTCTAATTCTGCCCCACAGATTTCACACAACATTATTTCACAAAGTAAATAGGTGTTAATTTATCAGTATTGTATCCAATTTTATCTTGCTCTTGTAATAAGCTTAAAGTTGCCAAAACCCTGTGTCTTGTCATGCCTGTTTCATGTGCTATTACCTCTGATGTTGGTTTGTAATTATATCGCACTGTTTGAATTGCTTTAAGAACACCACCAACTTCTTTTTCTCTAATCCATGTTTGATATGTCTTTGAATATCCATAAGTTCCTGCTGGCGGTTTCTTTCTATATGATTTTCCTCTGATAATTGTTTTCTTTGTCTGTGTTTTTATTTCATGATTTTCATAATCTCTGAGATATCTGATATACAGTGACTTGTATGTCTTGAGGGTTGATGCTTTTGCATTCGGTATATATTTTAAGAATACTGCTCTTGTTGATTGATGCCTTTTTATAGCCTCTTTAAAATCATTTAAAATGTTTTCATAAACTTTTGTATGCCCCATCTGTGCTATTACTGCGCCTCTATCTGCACCTATTTTTCTACCCACTTTTTTTGATTTTCTTTTTCTGTATTTCCTGTCTCTTTTTCCACCAGCAAAACTTTCATATGTTGCACTGTATCTTTTTAGTGAACTATCACTTGCTACTGGATAATATTTTCTTATGATGTGTTTTCTTCTTGTCTCATGGTAAACACCATCCAACTCATCAACCAGTTCTTTGATTATTCTCATACCGTCACATCTTCCAATATAATGAACACCCATCTTTTGTTGGTGCTCCAAAGTCATTCCTTTTTTGGCGTTTGATGTTGTTTCTTTTACAGGTTGTTCAATTGGTGTTTGAATTAGAGTTGCTTTGTATGATACTTGCCTTTTATCAGCAATGAAATAAAAATCATCACCGATTATTATACCCTTTGGCTTTCCGTCTTCCATCCAAAGGTCTACTTCCTTTTTCATTCTTTCCCTTCCTCTTCTTTAAGACAATCTTCACACACTAATATTATGTTTCCATATTTATCACTAAAAGGTCTCAATCTACTAGCGGGAACTTCTCTACCACAAAACGCACATTCATCAATTTTAATTTCTACTGGTCGCGGTTCCATTGGTGGTTGCCTTTGCATAGGTCTTCTTTGTTGTGGTCTTTTTTGCATATCAGTTGGTGGCTGGAACTTGCCAGTTAAAATTAAATGACCAATAAACTCTAATACTATTATTACTATAAAGGTCATAAAATCTGGCGAAGCCATAATATTCATATTGCCCGTCATCATAATGAATGTTGCAAAACTAACAACTGCCCAAACAACTGTTACAACTATTGCAATCTTCAACAGCATCTTGTAAAACTTTTTTAGTTTCGGTATATCAAATGGCATTCTTTTTCACTTTTCCTTTTACTTATATTCAATTCCTCTTATTTAAAGACTTTGTTTTCTTTAATAGTTTTATAAATTATACTTTTCCAACACTTCTAATGTTTCTTTTGAGCGCTGAATATCATATTCTCCTTTTGATATTTTATCTTTGTATTCTTTTATTCCTTTCCATTTCCTAATATCTCTTTCAAACCAATTATAAGATTTAAGTCCTGCTGATTCTAATGCTATCCATTTTCTAAAACATGCTGGACATTGTCCACAACTTCCTATTGTTTTATCATCATAACAAGACACTGATTTTTTAAGAACCTTTGTAGCATAGGCTGGTTTATATTCATCAATAAACCATTTGATTATTTCTGGTTTAGTCATTTTCCAAAAAGGTGAATCAATTGATATCATTGGTTCATCTTCTTTCTTTATAAAATTCATTGCATGACCCATTATATCAAAAGCCTGTGGAGTCTTGTCTGGGACATTGTCACCCTTGATTCCTACTATGTATATCTTATCGCCATAATGAGATGCAATCAAAGCAACATGAAAATTCCTTTGTGGTATATATGCATTCTCACCAACTTCAAATTTACCAAGACTTAATCCATCAACCCTTTTTACTTTTAATCTTGAAATATAATCTTCTAATTTTCTTATTGACACCATTTCCTTTTGTTGATACTTGTGCCAGAATTTAATATAGATTGGTTGTGGGTATTCTAAATAGTGCCAAGCAATAACACTATCTACCCCACCACTAAAGCATAGTACTTCTCTGTCTAATTGATTGGTTGCACGGTCATCATAATATATATGCGCTTGTGGTTTTCCCATTACAAGTTTATCGTATGGGACTTCATACCTATTGAGCCAATCTTTCGTAACATCAAAGTCCTCTTCATATCTTGCTGTGTGTAATATTATTTTGAATCCGCGCTCTTTATAATTCTTTAATGTATCTATACTATATTTATTCGGTGTTCTTTTTGGATAATCAAATCCTTCTATCTCATTAGTTAATATGCCATCTATGTCAACTACTATCTCCTTCATATTATTTTCCTCCAAAGATTTGCAGGGTGTAGGTGAAAACAAAACAGGTATGGTGAATTGAAATGAAATCACCTACACCTTTCTGCTTTTATTTAATTTCCTTTTTTACTACTTTCATTAACCTTGTTGGTAACTTTGCAACTTCATCTACTTTTATTTTATTGATGTATTCATCAGGTAGTCTGTAATACTGACCAATTCCAACATTGACTAATTTGATTCCTTTCTTCTTCATTTCTTTTTGGGCTTCAACTGTATCTGCTAATGCTTTATCTCCTCTATAATTATTTGCTTCAGGGTGTCCATCTGAAATCATAATTGTTAATTTTTGTTTCTCTGGTCTTTTCTTAAAATATTTGATTCCTAATCTAATTGAATCACCGTCTCTATTCTGGCTTATGTGTCTCATTTCCGTAATTGGGAATGCAACTCTTTTATCATCCCAAGTCTTGTAAATTAAATGGTCAACTCCACTTCTTCCTAAATCACCAGTATAGCCAACAATCATATGATTTATTTTTAATTTTCTAAATACCTCATGCAATATAATTGATGACTGCTTTGCATAAACCATTCTATTATTAATTCTCATTGACCCGCTACAATCGACAAGTATTAACACTGCCATATTGCCAACTTCTTTTTGATGCTTTTTCTTAAAGACATTGGTGTTGCCATTTGATACTATTTTATATGCTTTCCTTGTATCTAACCGACCTGACTTTTTACCTGTCTCCCATCTTTTATTGAATGTAATAATCTTTTTCATTTCCCTTACTAAGATATTAATTTCATTTTTATATTTGCTCACGACCCTTTTATAATCTGCTCTATTGGAATGTCTAATCATTTTATGACTTACTGGTAATCCACCACCTGCTTTAAATTCTTCTTCTAATTCTTTTAATCCATAGGCAAGTGTTTTTTCATCATCTTTTGCAATTGCATTGATTTTCTTTATTTCAGTTGTTACCTTTTCAATTTCCTTTTCTATCTTTTTCATTTCACTTTCGGCTTCTTTTTCTTCCTTTTTTGTTTCTACTGCTTTTCCTTTCTCAGCCTGTTTCATCTTCTTCAATGCTTTCTTCACATTTTGTTTTGTGCCTCTGCTTCCAAATAATCCTCTATCTTCTTTGAATTTGGCTTCTTCTTCACTTTCCCTGTGTGCCTTTCCATAAGGACTTTCACCTTCTCTTTCTTCTTCTCTCTCAAAGAAAATATCATATGCTTTAGGCAACACTTCTAAACAACCAGTCAAATCTAAATGATTTATCACAGGCTTTATCAAAGGTATTGCTTTATCTAATTTCTCTTGCTCCTCTGAACTTAAATTAGCTTTAATTGGGTATCCAAGCAATCCTGGTAATAAGGCAACAATAGCATCTTCTGTTTCCAAATCTTTGACCATTTTCATATGACGGCTTTCCATTAACTTACCTGCACCAGGATGACTATATAATTGTAATGTATTAACTCTATAATCATCTATTATATTTAACAGGTGATGTGCCTCTTTCATATTTAATTTATTATCTCTGATTGTTTTCTTTGCTCTTTCAAAATCCAAAGACGAAAATTCTACGTGTGATGATTCATGTATTTGATGACAATATGAATCTAATATCACATCATTGGTAACTTCTTCTGGGCGTGGTATAGTTATTTCGGTTTTACTAATTGATGCATTTCTTCCAAATTCAATTGGAAAATATTTCTTGCAAATGGATTGGCTTCTAATCTCCAACCTTTCACGGAGATAATCCAATCCTTCTCTGGTAAATTCTTCTTCCAATTAAATCACCTTAATAGAAATAATTTTTGACTATGTTTATAATATCTTCTTGCTCACCAAAATCATCGGTCAAATTAATTGTAATTTTTGCACATTCAACAGCGGTAAATTGTCCATCTTTTAACATCTCAGCAAATTCCAATAAGTGTGCGGTTGAAACCGAATGTTCTAATTTTCCACTCTTTTCCAATCGACGGGTGTCATTTGCTATTTTAACTAACTTCTCTGCCCTTTCCCTATCAAGACCAGTTCTATCAACTAAAAGCTTTATTTCTTTTGATTCTGGTAAATAATCAATATCTATAATATTATTAAAGCGGCGTCTAAAGGCATAATTCAATTCACAGGTACCAGCATACTCAGGATTTATACAAGCAAACATTCTAAAATCTTCATGGGCTTCTATAACTTCATTTGCGTGTTCTTTAATTGTGATTCTTCTCCTGTAATCCATTGCTTGGTTCATTGATGATAATACTTCAGACCTTGACATATTCAATTCATCAAAAACAACCCAGTCACCATTTTCCATTGCATAAGGTATTAATCCAGGTATCCATACGCTAATCGGACCTGAATCACCTTCTTTAATTATGTAATGACCAATTAATTCTGACTTATCTAATTCAACATCACAATTAATTACATGCAATACTTTGCCATGATGTCTAGCCATCTCATCAATTAAAAAAGACTTTCCACAACCAGTTGGACCTTTAAGCAAAACGTTCTTTTTCTTCTCAATTGCATATTCCATTTTTTTAACTTCTTTATCGGACTCTACAAAATCAGTTTTAATTCTATGTTCAACTTTTACTTCATCTTTTACTTCTTCTGCCTTATTTGATTTATCTTCATCATCTCTAAATAAAGCGCCAAGACCATCAACTTCTTCTTTCTCGCCACTAATGACTTTTTCTATCTGACCTTCAAAATCATCTTGTGTAAACAATCTAATTGTTCTTCCATGTCTTACCCAGCTTATTCCCTCTCTGCGTTTGTAAATACAGCCTTCAGACCTACCATTGATTTTAATCAATATTTGGTTTGGCTTATTCGGCGTCAAGGTGACCTTTTCATGATGAAAATCATTTAGGTCAATTTTTCTTACTTCTTTTCTTTCGGCTTCCATTTCAATTCACCAATTACCTAATACATTTATTAGTATATAAAGGTTTTGGTTTTTTTAATAGTATTGTAGGGGTAACATTTTACAATGCTTTTATCCCTTTTTCTGCTACAGCATTTTGAAGTTTCCGCACAGAATCATATTCTTTATAAGTAGGCATCCAGTGTCTATGGTCACCTTTTGAAGTAAGATGCCAAGCATGAGCACTTGTTATAAGAAAACACTTTCCAAGATAATGATACATCATAATATCTTCCGCTGGTCTTTTTCCAAGCTTCTTGAGCCCTTTGATTATATCTTTGTATGTATCTTCGCTAATCTTTTTCATATTAATCAATGGAATAGTTGCTGTGGTTTTTGATGTTTTATCAAATATTGGACTATACTTAAACCATTGATGATTAAGTCCCCACTCACTAAAATCTACTTTACGGTTTTTGTGATATTGTTTTAATGTATAATCTTTATGCTCAAGAACATTGTTAACATCAATAGTTGTAGGAATCACATAAGTAGTATCTAATTTTTTGATTTGCTCATATAAATTCCAAAGACAATCAGGTTCCATATCCATATCAGAATCAAGCATCAAGAAGTATGGGTATTTATTATCTTTTACATAATCTAATACTTTGACTAATGCTTGTGCAACATTTCCTGCACCTTTTGATTCATACACTATTTTAATTTGTATGTTTTGTAGTCCCAATTCGTTCTTTGTATTATATTTATCTAATATTATTTGGACTTGTGGGTCTTCGGATATGGGTACGTCAGATTCATCATAAATAAAGATATCATAATCTTTAAACTTTTGATTAGATAAAGAATTGAGGCATGAGAGCAGTGCCCAAGTTTTGTTTTTGATTCTTATGCCTATTAAAATTTGATTCATACTATTCTTCTTCTTCTTCCATTGCCTCAATAAACCATTCGGGCAAGAAGTTTACTGCATCTTCATTATTGATAAATTCATTTTCTGCCCACTCTTCCCATTGCTTTGCTGTCCAGTAAGGTTTTTCTTCTTTAGGTAATGGACTGGGTGTTGCTCTATATGGTGTCCATGGGTTTGCTCTTCTTCTTGGTTGTGGGTATGATTCTGTAGACCTAAACGGTTTTGGTCTATAAGGTTTTGGGTTTGGATTAAATGGCATCTTGTTGTCTCCTATTTTTTCTTATATTTGGATGTCTACATTCATTAGTTTGGTTTCTGCGTCTACCACCAGCTTTCATTCCGCGTTGGCTACCATCTTGTTGACCATAGCCTCCGCCCATGCCTCTTCCGAAGCCTCTTCTTGGTCTTCTTCCATACATTTTTTTCACCTTATTTATATTTTAGAAAAGAAAGGGGTTGGTTTGTCTAGACAAACCTCCTGCTTCCACTATTATTTAGCTGTCTCAAAAATTCTGAGTGGGCTTGCATACAGGCTTTTCTGCCACCTTGGTTGAACCTATTCAATAATATAGTATTATTGACCAAGGCTGTTTTTACTCGCTTCCTAAGATATGACAATGGCATTTTTGATTTGTTTTTGTGTATGATGCTAAAGATAGCTGTAAATGGAGATGTCTTAAAAGCAGGCATTCCCATAAAATCAGTATAACTATACGGATTAAATAAATCCATTATTATACCAAAAGTATCTTTGATTTCATCAACATCATCATCATCTAATTGTTGAAGCCTTGCAACAAATTCATAATTGGTCCAACTAACTCCACCTGTAAAGGTTTCACTTTGGGCTACGAAATAAGCCTCTGTAAGATTTTTAATTCGTATCCTAGTTTTCTGACCATATACATTACAAGGCAATTCAGATGTGAT
>Ga0272442_10006974_pt1 | contig 14703 bp, 12 predicted proteins | sample SSMForm2O_FD_200262 | JGI IMG/M metagenome (GOLD analysis project Ga0272442, IMG submission 200262) | Marine sediment archaeal communities from Little Sippewissett salt marsh, Falmouth, MA, United States - SSM-Form-2O | ecosystem: Environmental > Aquatic > Marine > Wetlands > Sediment ...
CGTCCTGATCGTGGGCACCTACGACGACGATCATAAACCCAACGTCATGGCCGTGGCCTGGGGCGGGATCTGCTGCTCCCAGCCGCCATGCGTGGCGGTGTCGCTGCGCAAGGCGACCTACAGCTACGGGAACATCGTGAGCCGGCAGGCCTTCACCGTGAACATCCCCTCGGAGCAGCAGGTCAGGGAGGCGGACTATTTCGGCATGGCCTCGGGACGGGATGAGGACAAGTTCCAGCGCAGCGGCCTGACCCCGGTGTCCAGCCAGCTGGTGGATGCACCCTACATCGCGGAGTTCCCCATGGTTCTGGAGTGCCGGGTCCTGCACACTATCGAGATTGGGCTGCACACCGAGTTCGTCGGCGAGATTCTGGACATCAAGGCCGAAGAGGCGGTGATCGGTGAGAACGGAAATCCCGACATGGAGCGGCTAAAACCCATCGCCTACGAGCCGGGCAACCGGCGCTACTTCCGGATCGGGGGCCTGCTGGCCAAGGCTCAATCGGCGGGCCGGGAGATTGGCGGTTGATCAAATGAAAGGGGCTTCAGTTAGGAATCCTTGTGTGGACCAGTATGAACCCCGTAGTCGAAATACAGATCGAGGAAGTATATTGTGCGCTCGATATCGGTCAAGAGAGATTGCTTCGTATGCAGTTTCTCTTGGATGATTGCTCGATTTTCTAAGTCACTTAGTAGCTTACAGACTGCCTGACAGTCTTTCTTGCCTATGTATTTGAACTTAACTTTTCAGCTTTCCTGTACGCCAGATAGGCATAGTCCCCGTTTCGTATCGTTTTGTACTGAATCGAACCTTTTGGAAGCTCATTCAACTCATCGAGGCACCTTTTTACCGCTTTCTGGAGCTGCTCTTTCTGTTCCTCAAGTACTATACGAATAAACTCGACCGTGTTGTTCTGGCGCTTGTTGAAAACTCCTCCTTTGCTAATATTGGCGAGGATTCCGCCTTCTATGTTGATGCCAAAAGTGCTTATCAGGTTCTGTTCCAGAGACAACGCTTCGTTGTTCGTCAGTCCTTCTTTCACTTTGAAAACCAGTAGATGGGTCGATATTTGAATAAAATATCGTCGCAGGTGAAATGCCCCGGTTCTAACGGATTGAGATACACATATACGTAGAGCTTTCGTCGGTCATATTTTCCGGTAGACATGCCAGAATACCCCACGCGTAAAGGATAAAACCAGGGCTTTCTCCTACCTATTGAATCGGACATCCAGCTCGCGGTCAAGCAGAGGAGCGACCGCTACAGGACCACGCCGGCACCGAAGGCCGCGGCGGCGATCCCCAGATAGGCTGCCAGCCACGGGGTGAGATAGCGGCGGGGCACCTGAGCCTTGTACGCCAGGTACTGCTCGCCGAAGCGCTTCGCCAGCTCCCGCCGCTCCTCTATGATCCCCGAGAGAACCGTCGCGGTCACAAGCACGGCGAAGGGCGCCAGGGCCCAGACGGAGGGCAGGGCGAAGCACAGCCCCATGGCGTAGAGCAGGCGGTTGGAGGCCATGGGGTGGCGCACCCGGGCGTAGAACCCATCGGTCTGCAGGGCCGTATATTTCTTGGATCGACGCTCCCGGATGGAGAGGTGGCGCTGGTAGATCAGGGACATGCGCACCGCCGCATGGGTGACCAGCACAAAGCCCAGGGACAGGTGGATGAGCCCGAACAGGCTGAAGCGCAAACCCCAGGCCGACGGCACGGTGAAGTCGACCGACTCCCAGAGGGGCAGGGCGGGCAGCAGGGGCAGCAGGTAGGTGAAGGCCAGCCAGTACAGGAGGAGGAATAATGCCCAGCGAACCAGCAGGGAAAAACCGATGCGAACGGCAGAGCCCGCACCGATCTTGAACCCTGCTGGTTTTTCCTGTTGGACAAAGAAGCGGTTGGAGGCCAGCCGCTTGACTCCGGCGGGAGTTAATTCCAGCTTCCCTCCCTGGTTCCCGTGCTCGACCAGCAGCCGTTTTTCGACCAGATCCCGGTAGCAGTTGTGGATCAGCTGTTCACTGCCCTCCAGACGCTCGGCTCTCACGGTCCGCAGCAGCACGTTGCCCTGAAAATCGAAGGCGGCGTTTACCCTGCCCAGGAGCTCCTCCCGGGTCTGCGCCTCCCGGTTTCGAACCAGGAACAGCATGTAGGAGCGCAGCTGGGAGCGGCGAAACCGCTCGTATACGCCGAATTGGAATTTCCCCAGATTCGGTGTTTCCTCATCCCGGCTCCTGATCAGCTCCACGGCCAGCTCCACCGCGCTTTTCAATATGAGGATCGCCACCACCACTCCGATCAGATAGTCGAGCCAGGAGAAGTGCAGCAGGGCCGCTATCAACCCCGCGGTGACTCCTGCGGCCACGATCACGTGATTGCGGGAATCCACCGACTGGGTTATCAGGGCCATGCTCTGCCGGCGCAGCCCGATGAAACGCTGGATGAACCAGAGCACGGCGCAGACTACGGCGGAGATCGTCACGGCGATGAAGGCGAACCAGTCCGCTTCCACCGGTTCCCGGCGGACGATCCGCAGGATCGCCTCGACCAGGGCGAAGCCCCCGGTGGCCAGCATGAACAGCACCAGCAGGCGGCTGACCAGCCGTTCCCGGTCGACCCGCAATCCCCAGTAGACCAGCAGGCTGGCCACCCCGTCCAGAAGGGTGTCGATGGCGTCGTTGAGCAGGCCCACGCTGCCCGAAAGGATGCCGGCCGGCAGCTTGAGAGCAGCCAGGAACAGATGCACGATGAGGGTCAGCTTGGAAGCGTTTTCCGGAGTGGCCAGGTTGTCCACGCGGCCCCGGGCACGCTCCACCTCCGATAGTGCTTTGCCGGCGGCCTCTCTGCCCTTCTCGGTCAACGCGTAGGTCTCACCCTCCCGTACGACCCACCCCCGCTCGATCAACCCCGTGAGCTGGTCTTCCAGCCAGTTGGTGAAGCTCACCCGTTTGTGCATGCTCTCGGATATGATATTGCCGAAGAACCCGAAGCGGCGGCTGAAAGCGTAGAACTGCTCTATGATCCCCTGCGCCGTCAAGGGTTTCTCCAGCAGGGTCATGGCAATCCCCCAACTCTCGCCGATTTCTGATGTGTGTGCCAACTTTCCCCCCTCCTGTCAGGAAATGATGCGTACTCTCTCACTTAGAGAGTAAAAAAACTCAGGCCAACTGACAACAGATAGAGACTGCATGGATGTCGAAAAAACGCCTGCGGCGGAGCCGTTCTCCGGTCTCAGTCAGGAGTCCTGGGACGCACCTGATAGATCCGGTACGATTGCTCTTTGCCCACGGGTATATCTACAATTTCGTACTCGGGGAAGGAGCTGCGGAACTCCTGGAGATCCATCGATCGGATTTGCTCGGCAGGCACATGAGGAGCGATCAGATTGTACAGCTGGACCAGGATTTCTTTCTGCGGCTCTACGAGGGATGAAACGAATACCCGTTCCCTGCGGCGCAGCTGGCCGAGCATACGCTGGGCGTGGTACTGGGCATCCGATTCTTCCATGACCAGGCCGAATACCGTGTTCATCCTCACGTCCCGCCGCCGGCCTTTGACGGCTTGATAGTAGAAGGAGAGCGGATAGGCTGCCTTGCTCTCATCGTCCCAGAAGTTGGCCCCTTCCGGAAGGCTGTCCAGAACGCCCGCGCAGAACCTGGCCACAGCGTCGTAGTTGCGTTTGATCGGATTGAAAATGTACTGCGCCGGGTCCCAGAGTCCGCCGGTTCGCTTGGCCTCCGGATACAGTGAGATATAGCGGTCAACGGAGTTTTCGCGGTTCGGCCAATGGGAAAAGCTCGGGTAGAGGAGCACGGGAATGAGAAAGGTGAGAAATACCAGCCAGCTGAGGCTCGGGGCGGGGTGTTTTTTCAGGAATCCGTCTATGCCGGTGGTCAGGGGGATAGCGAGCATCACGTACACCGGCAGGGCGAAGGCGTACATATCCCAGATGAAGTAGTTCGCCGACCAGACGATCTGGGCGGCGATCCCGACCAGGAAAAACACGACGGCGCCGCGAAAAGCCGAGTGCCTCCAAAAGCGGGGGAAGCCGGTAACGATGAAGATGATGGCCGCCGAGGGATAGTTGAGCAGGATGAGGAACAGGTAGTTGCCGCGCCAGAAAAGTTTCTGCCGGACCGTCATTCCTGCGGTAAACATCGATTTCAGGAAGTGTCCGCCGGTAGCATAGCGCAGCGACGTTCCCAGGCTCCGTACAGCCAGCTGCAGGATTCCCCCCTCTTCCCCCGATGCCATCATCCGGTACATCCCGAACCAGTGCATAATGAACAGCGTGGCGAACAGTGCGGTGCCGGCCAGGTAGCAGGCGATCAGGGCGAGGATGGATCCGGCTTTGAGTTGGAAGTTACGCGCCGCGAAGGGCAGCAGCACGGCCAGAAAGGCGAAGATGTACAGCCCCATGAGCACGTGATTGCTGACCCCCAGGCCGGCGAAGAAGAATGCCAGGTACAGACCCCTTGGTTTCGCCCTGCGGTAGGACCGGAAGACGAGGAACAGACAGGCACTGATGAGGGTCGTATTCAAGGTATAAACTTCGATCGCGGTCGAGTGCCACCAGAGGGATAGGGATACGGTCAGGGCGATCGCTGCCAGGGCCGGGGCGAGCAGGTTCTTTGCAAGCTCCACCCCGGTTTTATAGATGAACAGGACCGTCAAACTGCCGAACAGGGCGCAGAGCATGGTCAGGGCAAAGTGGGGATCCGCTGCGCGGAATACCTGCAGCCAGGCGTAGCCGATCAGGTTGAACAGGTTGTGGATGTTCACCCATACCCCGAGATCCGGTTTGCGTACCAGGTTCAGGATCAGGGTGGCATCGACCCAGCCGGGATAGCGGGCCGCCGTGGCCCAGTAGAGGATGAACGACCCGGCCAGCACCGCTGCCGGTACGGCGATTCTGCGCACGCGCTCCCTCTTCGGTTCGGATCCCGTTTGGTCTAACCTCGGATTCCGAGACGCGGCCGTCGGCTGCATGAGCTGCTCCTGCTGTCTTGTTTTTTTTCCGGCTCCTGTCGCCCCCCTCTTGAGATGAAAACGAAGCGCCTGTCAAGCTCGTACTTGAGGGAGTAGCCGAGGGTGAGACCGACCGCCGCACCCACATAGCGGGCGGCGTTGAACTCGAACAGGGCGTCGAAGCTGATCTCCACGGCCCAGAACACCGCGGTTGTGAATCCGCTCATAACCACGTAGAGAAATATCTTGGCCGCCTCGTCGCCCAGGGAACGGGTGCGATAGTAGAAGATGAAGCGCTTGTCCAGGAGATACTTGACGCCCAGCCCCGAGATGGTCCCAAAGAACAGCGAGACGTAGATGGAGTATGGGCCCTGCACGAAGACGGCTACGCCCCGCTGAACCGCAATGTTGATCCCAGTGGCGATCGCCGCGAAAACCGCGTATTTCACGACTATCGGAATCCGCTCCATGGCCGCTCTTCGCCTCACGGTCGGCCTCCGCTGAACAGGGTGTATGCGAGCAGGGCGAAGATGATGCAAATCCAGAGGGCAATGTCGATGAGCATGGCCCTGTCCTTGAGCAGGACCTCGGCGGGATCGCCCCCGCTGTTCTTTCGGTAGATCAGGAACATATAGCGGAACACCCCGAAGACCACGAAGGGTATGGTGGCGATGAACTTGTCCCGGCCCAGGGCGATCATTGTTTTTGAGGTCACCACGTACAGAGAGTAGGTGATGATGGTGAGGGCGGCGGAAATGATGATCAGGGAGTTGAGCAGATCGACCGTGTATTCCTGAAAAACCGCCCTGTGACCCGTGGAACTTTCGGTTACCTCTTTGCGGCGTTTGCCGAACCCGAGAAACAGGGAGAGGAAGAAGGTGGTAAGCAGCATCCAGCTGGACAATTCCACACTGATGGTAACGGCGCCGGCCACCAGCCGCAGAAGAAAACCGATGGCGATCAGCATTACATCGATGAACGCCTGGTTTTTCAGAAGGAGGCTGTAGGCCACATTCAATCCGACATAGACCAGCACGACCAAGAGGGAGGGAAGTCCGAGAATCACCGAGACAGCCGCGGAGGCCAGGAACAGCACCGCGGCCAGGATCAGGGCTCCCCTCACGGTCACGGCTCCGCTGGCGATCGGACGATCTTTTTTCTTGGGGTGAAGCCGGTCCCTTTCCCGATCGGCGATATCGTTGAACACATACACCGCCGAGGCCGCCAGGCAGAAGGCGGCGCACATAATCAGGGTACGGCCGATGTAGATCGGTTTGTCGAAATTCAGAGAAAAAATCAGGGGAGCGAAGATGAACACGCTTTTGACCCAGTGCTTGATGCGAATCAATCGAATGTAGTCTCTCACCATACCCTCGAAATCCTCAAAAAAAGGCTTTAATCACCCTCAGGAAGCCCTGCTTCCAGGGTTTCCTGTGACTAACCCCGGCGGACTCGTCGATGCCGTCGCGGTTGTCCAGGTACCAGTGATAGTTGCGCAGCAGGGCGTCGATGTTGGAGTAGGCGGGCTCGAATCCCAACTGGCTGCAGGCCTTGTCGATGGAAACCGCCGAATCCTTACCCGCCGTCTCGTAGATCCACTGGTACAGCGGGGACAGACGCAGGATCTCCAGGATGCGCAGGGCGGATACGGACAACCAGCGGGGAAAGGGAACGATCCGCTTTCCGTATCCGGCGGCATCGAGCACAGCCTGGAAGTCATCTCTGATCGTGGTGAACTCCCGGGCACCGACGTTGAACACGTCGTCTACCCGTTTCTTGGGCAAGGTGGCGCAGAGGCAGATGGCCTGACACAGATCCTCCACATCCAGCAGCTGATAGCGGTTCGTCCCCTTGCCGACAACGGGGAAACCCCTTCCCTCCCTGGCCCAGCTGTACAGCAGCTCGAAGGCGCCCAGGCGCTCCGGTCCGATGAAGCTCTTGGGCCGGATAACCGGGATGCAGAGACCTCCCGCCCGGAACTCCTCGCAGATTTTCTCCGCATCGATCTTCGCCTGTCCGTAGGGGCCGACGCCGATCAGCGGATCGTTTTCATAGATCGGGTAGCTGTCGGGAACTCCGTAAACGGCGGTCGAGGAGATGTAGATGAAACGATCTACCCGGTGTTCGGCAGAAGCCTGAAGCAGATTCCGGGTCCCCTCCACCTCGGTTGAGCGGATGTCCTGCTCCGAGTACAGAGGCAGGGCCGCGGCTGCGTGAATCAGCCAGTCGGTTCCGGCCACCAGGTCCCGGACCAGCTGGAAATCCCGAATGTCGCCCTCGACGGCGCGGATCCTGTCCTTTTCCGGATAGTCGAACTCGGCGATGTCCAGAGAGGTGATCGAGGTATAACCCCTGTCCAGGAGGTGGCGGATCAGGTTGATGCCCAGAAAGCCCGCGCCCCCGGTTACCAGTATGTTTTTCTTGCTTGCTTTCGAATCCCTATTGGATCGCATGAACGTGCCTCATTCCATCGAAATTGCAATTACCGTGCCATGAGATTGCTGAATGACCCCCAGGTAATTGCATGTTACATATAAAATTATCGAGCGAACAGCCGCTGCTGACACAGGATTGGAAGGAATCACGGTGTTCCAGGCGTATCCCGGCGCGCAACGTCGAACATGATATTTCTATATATTATAGCGACTTAGGTCAAGTATCGATCCATGGCCGAAATTGCCGAATGTTGATACCCATCCTGACGCAATCCTCCGCGACCGCTGTGGGTCATCCCGCCCCGGTTCCCGCCTCCGCCTTGAGAACGATCAGGACAGCAGATCCAGAAGCAGCTCACAGATCATGCGTTGGCCCCGGCCGTTGAGGTGCAGTCCGTCCGGCTCCAGTACGTCCTCCTCCTGCTGTTCAATTGCCCGGGCCAGGTCGGCCACGAAGTAACCGTTCTTCTCGGCCCATCCGCGGATGAAGTCGTTGACCTCTCCGATATGCTCTTCCGTGTAAACGGAGTTGGAGTCCGAAAAAAAGCTACGCAATCGCACATTGTCTACCGGCGGGATGGTGATCTGGATGAGCCGCTTACCCCGGGCCAACAGGGTTTCGGTGATGAAGTGTATATTCCGTTGGTATTCACCCAGGCTCAGTACCGAGACACTTCTACGGTCATCCAGTTGCAGGCTGTCGTTTGTGCCGATGAACAGCACAGCCCATTGGAACTCCCGGTTCGCCACGGTGGAGTAGAAGCGCTTGATCAGGTCCGCGCTGGTATCTCCGGAGACCGCCGCGTCCAGCATCTGCCGGCTCGGATCCTCTTGCCAGTAGCGGTTGAGGATCTTGACGTAGCTCTCCCGGTCGCTGGTGATCGAGTCCCCGACGGCCAGGATCGACAGCGACGGAGTACCGTCATCGGCCGGCTTGACCGCCCGGGGCAGGGAAGCGGCCAGCTCGGCGATATTGCGCTGGAAACCCTCCTCGATTGACTTCAGTTCCGCCAGGGAAACGCCGTACACCCTGGCGATGGAGGCCAGGTCGTCATCCTCTATCAACAAACCGGACAGTTTGTAGAGGTTGAATTTGTGTACAAAACTCAAGGGATGCTGCAGTTGATCCACGCCGTCACCGGTCCTTTCATCTTAAAAATCAAAGTCGATCCTGGGATTATCCGCCGTGAGGACCGCCTGCTTTGTCGGGCTCCTCCAAAGCTCTGCGATCGCCTCACCCAGCTCCTCCATCAGAGACGGTACATCCTCCCCGGCTTGTTCATGAACGCCTTCGCTCACGATGATGACCTTCTCCGTGCCCTGCTCCACGACGGAACGGCGGCTCTGTCTGAAGGTCCAACGCCGGGCATGGGCATGGCCGGCGGCATCGGCGAAGATGATCTCTCCCGCTTCCGGGTGTTCGATCTGCTCCTGGAAGGAGAGGTACTGCTCCGTGCCGGAGGCCGGGCGTACCTCGATGAACCGCTCGACCTTCTCCAGATCGAACACCGCCACGGGCAGGGCGTAGGCCAGGGAGAAGGCGTTGCAGAGGTCCACCAGGGGATGGAGCCTGGGCAGATCGCCCTCCCGCTTGAAGCGCCGCAGCAGCGCCTCCGAAGCGGAGCGGTACTTGGTCGGTTTCAGCCCCATCCGGGAGTAGACCCGCCGCCAGGCCGCCACCTCGGGCATCTGTGACTCGGGTTGGTCGGCCAGGCGCTTGCCGGCGCGTTCGTACAACATCCGGATTTTGTTTTCCACCTCGCCGCTCGGGTTAATACCCTGCACTACGAGCAAACCGGGGACCAGTTGAGGGAAGCGCTGCCAGATCTCGGGCACGTGGCGGAAGTACAAATTAACCAGGCTCCTGAGTTGCTTTGCCGGATTTGAACGTTTATCACGGTATCATGATCCTTCGGCCTTTGCAAAGTATTCGGCGGACGGAACACCGCTTGTGGCATGGTCGGAAATCCATGGTCATGCGGTGTATGTTAATATTTATTGATCCCGTGACAAAACTTTACATCGGCGCCAATAGACGGTATAAAAAAGCGGGGGAGGATCCATGAAACGAATCATCATCGTGCTGCTTTTACTCGCCGTTCTTGTCCCTGCATTTACCCAGGACAAACCCATCATCACCGTACTGGACTTCTCAACCGACGGGGTATCGGAGAACGAAATGAAATCCATCATTTCCCTTCTCTCTTCAGCCCTTTTCCAGACCGGGGAGTTTACGGTCATCGACGTGAGTGAGCGGGAACGACTGCTCCAGGAATTGGAGTTTTCCATGTCCGACTGTACCGACGAGTCCTGCCTCCTCGAAGTCGGGCGCATGCTCTCCGCGGAGGGAATCGTTGTCGGCAACCTCGGCAAGGTGGGCAATCGCTACATCCTCTCGACGAAGCTGTTGGAAACCGAAACCGCTAAAACCTTGAATACGGCGGATGGTTTTTACGATGACCTGGATATCCTGGTTGATAATATCTATATCCTGGCCAACGAGCTGGCCGGAGTATCGGCAGAGGGCACCGCTGTTGCCGGGGCGGGAAGACCCAGACCCGGCCCGGAAGCCGCTTCCGGCAACTATCTGTCCCTGACCAGCGGTGCCGGGCTCACGATTGTCGTTGGAGCGGTATCCGATGCCATGGGACTCGGTATTCCCGGCCTGGTTTCCTTCACCTACAACCTGGACCGCGACTGGGGCATTCTGGGGCTGGGCGTGGTGACCGGTGTTCAGTACCAGGCTACCAAGAAGGACGCCCGCTACCTCTACACTCTGCTCACCGTTCCAGTCGGCGCGGAGGTGAGCTACCGCACCAAATCCATGCTGCCCTTTTTCCTGGCCGGTTCGGTGAGCGGCGGAGTGACTTTGAACGGGATCCTCTACAAGGAGGAGTACCTGTTCCGGGACAATATGCTCAACCTCAGCGCCTTCGCGGCTCCGGGAGCGGGGCTGGGTTATCAGCTGTCCCCGAAGACGAGCCTGGCTCTGACCGCGCGCATGATGATGATCTTCTTCCAGGGATCCCTCTACCTGGGAGCGTCCCCGACTTTCGGGGTCGACATCAGGCTGTAGCAGCGTAGATAGGGAGAGGAAATCATGAAGCATTGGATTATAAGAATCAGCTTGGCAGTTGTCGTTGTCGGTGTTTTGGTGCTGGCCGGCTCCTGCAATCCCTTCAATCCCCTGACCGCGGCGGGGTATGGTGAGCTTTTTATCTATTGGGTCGAGGGAGTTGGTCCCGAAATTATAATGAAAGCGGAGCTCGCTACGGCAAAAATCAGCACTGTTCTGAGCGATCCCGGAGTTATCGGAGACATTCTTCTTGACAAAAAAAACGACAGGATCTACTGGTCGGTAGAATCAGCGCCTCCAGGTGTGTATTCGGCGGATCTGAACGGAGACGATAAAAAGACAATAGCCGCCGCCACAGCTGAAGCGATGTCGATAAACCCCAATGCCGGGAAGTTGTACTACGGAGGCAGTACAGGAATTTGGCAGTATAGTCTAGAAGGCGGATCTCCCCTCCAGATCTACGCCGGTACGGTGGCAGACATCGCGGTAGATCATCTACACGAAAAGATTTACTGGTCTAGCGGTTCTGTGATCTACTCGGACGCGATAAGCAGCAGCTTGAGTCCGACCAACTCTGTAGTTACAGGTACAACGATCAACTCTTTCGTTCTGGACGTATACGCAGGAAAACTGTACTGGGCTGAGACCGGTGCGGGATTCGAAGTGAGGGAGAAAGATCTGGGCAGTGGGAGCGACCGTCAACTATTTGCGGGCACCGCAGCATATGCACTAGACTTCGATCCTCATGACAAAATGCTTTACTGGTCTGAGTATGGAGTGGAAGGCGAAATTCACAGATTCAACGTTGAAACAGGTGTCGATGCATCCGTAATTCAGGGTATTCCCAATTCACCGGATCCGATTTTTCTCGACAGGTGGCCGTAGCGGCAATGCCACCAGGGTCTAACGCACCGCGTTGTTTCACTGCTGCGAGGTCTACACCCATCTGATTAGCTCATCCTGGGAGAATTTTGTATCTAGCTCTTGGGAATTGAGCAGGGCAAGCACGCCCACCCCCTCTGCTATGGAGGGAGAAGAATCACCTGACGAGAACGCAAAAATATAATTGAAATTTATAATATTGACCTGAAAACGATCATCCCGTATGCTTAATGCTGGGATCGCAGTTTGACCGTTCTACTGGAACGGGAGATTGCGATGAGACTGGTCCAGCCGAGACTTTCGACTGGAAATGGCAACACAGCAAGGAGGTGCAGATGAAAAACAAGTGGACCGTGCTCGTGCTGGCCGCTTTGGCCCTGGCTTTGATCCTCGGGGCCTGCGGCCCGGGGGAGCAGGCAGCGGAGGAACCGGTTGAAGAGGAGGTGAGCCGGCTCCAGCTGATCAAAGACCGGGGGAAGGTTATCGTCGGCTGTAACGCCGAGCTGCCGGGCTTTGGCTACATCAATCCCAGCGGAGAGTTCGAGGGCTTCGACGTGGATTTCGGTAAGGCGATTGCCGCCGCGGTTTTCGGGGATGCAACTAAAATCGAATTCCGTCCCCTGACCGCTGCCGAACGGCTTCCCGCTCTGCAGACCGGGGAGATCGATGTGCTGCTGCGCAACACGACCTGGACGCTGACCCGGGATACGGCCAATGAGCTGGACTGGGCCGTGGTGACCTTTTACGACGGCCAGGGAATGATGGTACGAAAGGAAACCGGCTGGGAGACCTTCGAGGATATGGAGGGAGCCACGGTGGCCACCACTACCGGCACGACCACTGAGATGAACCTGGCTGATTCGTTCCGCTCCAGAGGCATCGATTACACCCCGCTGCTGTTTGAGAGCACCCAGGACACCAACACCGCCTACGAGGAGGGACGAGCCGATGCGGAGACCTCGGACAAATCCCAGCTGGCCGCGCTCCGCTCCGCCATGGCCAATCCGGAAGAACACTCTATCCTCGATTTGACCATGTCCAAAGAACCCCTTGGACCGCTGACGGCCCACGGGGACAATCAGTGGAACGACGTGGTTCGCTGGGTGTGCTGGGGCATGATGCAGGCCGAAGAATCCGGAGTGAACTCCTCGAACGTGGACGAGATGCTGAGTTCCAGCGATCCCACGGTGCGACGCCTGTTGGGTGTCGAGGGAGAGGCCGGCAAGAACCTGGGGTTACCCGCAGACTTCATGGCCAAGGTGATCGAACAGGTCGGTAACTACGCCGAGGTCTATGATCGACACCTGGGACCGGAAGGTATCAATATTCCTCGCGGACCGAACCTGTTGTGGACCGACGGGGGATTGCTGTATCCCATGGCCTGGCGCTAGCTTTCGCTGTCCTACGCTATCTTCCGCTAATTTCAGGAGAATTCAAGGGCGGCCCGATGATCAATCGGGCCGTCACTGTCCTGAGAGATAGAGGGAATACGTTGTGAAGAGAACCGGATCGCAGACGAGCAGAGTACCGTTCTGGCGGGATATCCGGGTACTGAGGTGGGTGGCTCAATTCGTATTTCTCATGGCCGTGATTGCCCTGATTCTGTGGGCCATTTCGAACTACCGCCAGAGGGGTATGATTTTCAGCTACAGTTTTCTGGACAAGGAAGCTAGTTTCGATCTGGCCGAGGGTATCGAGTTCGAACCCACCGATTCCTACGCCCGGGCTTTTCTGGTTGGGGTGCTCAACACGATCAGAGTGGCGGTTGTCGGTATTATTTTTGCTACGTTGCTCGGATTGTTCACCGGAATCTCCCGGCTCTCCGGCAATTGGCTGTTGAGCAAGATCGCCACGGTCTACATAGAGATCATCCGCAACACGCCCCTTCTCGTGCAGCTGTTCTTCCTCTACTTCGCGGTGATCTTGAAACTGCCCAAGCTATCGACGGCCGTTATTCTACCGGGACCGGCCTACCTGAGCAATCGGGGGATCGTTGCCCCCTGGCCGCGTTTGGCCGAGGCCTTTCGCCTCTGGTGGCCCTTTCTCCTGCTGGCCCTGGGGGCAGCGATTGTGTTGATTGTCATCAGGCGACGCTCCCAGGCGCGGTTGGGTCGGCCCGGCATCAGAGCGGTTTGGGTATTTGCCGCCTTTGTACTGATCCCGCTTGCCGGCTGGTTCATCGTTCCGGGCCGTCCGCTCTGGCTCGATATACCCGAGCTGATCCAAAAATCCGGAGGAGTGATTAAAGTGGAGGGGGGAATAACTCTCTCTTCTGAGTTCACCGCTTTGCTTCTTGGACTGGTCATCTACACCGGCGCCTACATCGCCGAGGTGGTTCGGGCCGGGCTGCAGTCCGTTGCCAAGGGGCAGACAGAGGCGGCCCGGGCCCAGGGGTTCACCAACGGTCAGATTATTCGCCTGATCGTTCTTCCCCAGGCATTGCGGGTGATCATTCCGCCGCTTATCAGCCAGTACCTCAACCTTACCAAGAACTCCAGCCTGGCCATCGCCATCGGATTTTTGGATCTCTACGCAGTCAGCCAGACCATGCTCAACCAGTCCGGCCGGGTCGTGGAGGTGTTTTTCATGATCATGGGCAGTTATCTGGCCATCAGCCTGACCATTTCCCTGATCATGAATATCGTGAACAAGCGCATGCAGATTGTGGAGAGGTAGGCATCATGGAACCTTCCGATATCCCTCCTCCCCGCGTCGAAGTCGGGGTGCTGGGTTGGTTGAAGAAGAACCTGTTCAGTCCCTGGTACAATGCCCTGCTCACGATTGCTTCCCTGGCGTTTGTCGTTTTCGTGGTCCGAGTCGTCCTGCGCTGGGCCCTGTTTTCGGCCCGTTGGGAGGTAGTGACCATCAATATCAAAGTTTTCATGATCGGCCGCTACCCCGCCTCCGAGGCCTGGCGGGTGATTGCCAGCCTGGGTATCGTTTTGGTATTGGCGGCACTGACCTGGTTTTTCCGCAAAGCCAAGGGCAGACCGATCAGGCGCTGGTTGGTGCTGGCCTGGATCGCCAGCTTCCCGGTGATCGGCATCCTGTTGCGGGGATTCGGGGAGGACAATCCCTTCATGCCCAGAGTTTCCGCGGAGGTGTGGAGCGGGCTGCTGCTGACCCTGGTGCTGGCGATCGTGGGTATCGTGGCCTCTTTTCCCATAGGTGTACTAATGGCTCTGGGCAGGCGCAGTCGGCTGCCTGTTATTAGGGTTCTCTGTACGATCTATATCGAGACGATCCGCGGGGTGCCTCTGATCAGCGTGCTGTTCATGAGCCAGTTGATGCTGCCCCTGTTTCTTCCCCCCCAGATCCGCTTGGCAACGGTCATGCGGGCGCTGGTCGGGA
>Ga0272442_10006975_pt1 | contig 14703 bp, 13 predicted proteins | sample SSMForm2O_FD_200262 | JGI IMG/M metagenome (GOLD analysis project Ga0272442, IMG submission 200262) | Marine sediment archaeal communities from Little Sippewissett salt marsh, Falmouth, MA, United States - SSM-Form-2O | ecosystem: Environmental > Aquatic > Marine > Wetlands > Sediment ...
CCGAGGCGTCCCCCTTGGAGATCGTCGTGTGGGGTGATTATCAGGAGCCGTTCACCAAAGAGTTTGACGCGCAGCTCCGGGGTGCCATCGCCGCCATTCCCGACGCCCGGTATTCCTTCCGGCATTATCCGATCGACCAGGCGTGCAATCCTCGCGCCGCGACTACGAAGCATGAACTGGCGTGCCGCGCGGCCCGAGCCGCCGAGGCCGCCGGACTGCTCGGCGGCGTCCAGGCCTACTGGACCATGCACCGCTGGCTGTTTGCCCATCAGGACGAGTTCAACGATGAGACACTCCGCGCCGCCCTCATCGAAATGGGCTTCGAGCAGGACGAGTTCTTCCTCGTTATGGACGATCCGACCGTCACCGCCGCCATCCAGGAAGACGCCGACGCCGCGAAAACACTCGGCCTGCGGTCCATTCCCTTCATCTTCATCAACGGCAAACACCTGCCGCGCTGGCGCCTGGAAGGCCGGCCCGTGATCCGGCGCCTCGTGGATGAGGCCCTCAAGACCTCGCCGGGCGAGTAACTTCCCCCAACAGAACAGTGCCACCTCCAACGGTGGCATAGGCGTCTCGCCTGTGCGCCACTGACCTTTCGGTGACACAGCCGTCTCGAGCGGTGGCATCTATGAGCAAGCCGTTGTCAAGGGGGACGCGGGAAATCTCGCGGGATTTCCAGGCATCTATCCGGCATCACCGCCAAGCGGTCCGCCATCAATCAGAATCCGGTCGGCCCCATTCACAGGCTAGGCGTCGAACGCCATGCCACCAACTCAGGGTCGGACCCTGATCCCGCGTGTCCCTTGTTGTCCGCTCAACTCAACACGATGCCCACCTTCCATGCTTCCTGTCTTCATCCTTCGATGAGGGGTTCGCCGGCACCGCGGCGTCGATCACTTCCCGAGCGAGGGTGACGCGGTCTTCTGGGGCCGACGGCGGAGCGGAGCGCGCGTCCGCGGCGGGGTTCCCGGCCGCTTGGCCAACGGCATGCGAATCCCACGGTGAGCCAAGGTTGAAGAGCCCGACCGGCAGTCGGTCGGGCTCGTGACACCTCGTCTGCAACCTCAATGCGCTTGCGGATGAGCCCGGTTCTGCATCTATTGGTGGCCGCCGAACGGGTCGTCATCCGGGCAGTCCGGGGTTTGCATCTGTGCGCAACGCATATTCCCTGCCGATCGGGGGCGGGCGGGTCCCGGTGCCTCCCGCGCGCAGGACAACGACATGCGCGGCGTCGCGCTGTTCTTCCGGGAGCTACCCGTCTTATGAGTTCAACAGATCGCTGCCCGCGGCGATCCCAGATTCTGCATGCTCCCTGATGTCAGTTCTCTCGTGCACATGCCTCCGTCGGGCCCAGAGGGCCGACAATCAAAAAGACGGTGCGATCAACCCCAGTGCCAAAGCAGTATGAGCAGATCGCGGACGTTCACGATCCCATCTTGGTTGAAGTCAGCGGGAGAGTCGGTCTTGCCCCATTCGCCGAGCAGGATCAGCAGATCGACAACGCCGGTGATGCCGTCGCAGTCCAGGTCCGTCGGAGGAAGATCGATCGGTGTGAGAAGCACGGCAACAGTGTTTGACAGTTCATCGTTACCACGCACGACAATTTGCCCGGCGTTGTTGATATCCCTGGCATTCTGAAGGTAAACGCCGGAATCGGGCGGGATCAGTTCATTGAGATCCCACATCACGCCGTCCGCCCAGACGAAGGCTCTGGATAGTAGCGGAGACGGCTTGGAGCAGTAGCCGACGATGACCGACGAATCGTTGATGTCGTAGGCGAGGCTGTTTTCATAGGGCGGCAGCGTGCCGAGATCGTGCATCTGGCCGTCGCACCAGTAGAAGGCGTGCTTCTCGGTCTCGCCCGTGCCCTCGTCCGTGAGCAGGCCCGATCCCACGACTTCACGCTTGTTGTTGATCCCATAGGCGCTGCTGGAATAGCCGCCCTCGATCGGGCCCAGGTCCACCACGCCCTGTGGATCCCACAGGAACGCCATGTACTGGCCGTCTTCCTCCATTTGCCTGTATCCAACCACCTCACCGTTGGCGGAGATGTCGTAGGCGCGGCTCTTCAGCGCGCCCATCTGCTCGCCGAGATTGATCATTTCACCGTCGCGCCACAGGAAGGCCTGCCACGGCGGGTCGGCGGTGACGTTGTGCCCCGAGAAGCCCGCGACATCACCGGCGGCATTAATCGCCTGGCCCCGGCTGCAGTTGGCGCCCGGCAGGACCCCCAGCGTCTGCGTTGTCTTGCCATCGTAGACGAACGCAAGCCAGCCCAGTTCGTCCTTGATGTCCACCGTGCCCACAATCCAGTCGGCGGAGTTGATGTCCTCGCCGGTGGATGTCATCGACCCCGGCGGGAGATCGACCGGAACGATCGGTCCCTCTCCGTACCACCCGAAGGCATCGGGATCGGCAGTGGGACAGGCCCAGTCGCCGGCAATGTGCCCAAGGTCGTTCAGGGCCCACGGGATGACGGATGCAAACCCCCACGGCCAGCCGCAGTCCGGGCCATGGACGACGGCAGTCACCTCGTACCGCGGCGGGCAGTCCGCCAACGCGGCGACGCTGACCGCGGAAACGACAAGAACCGCGCACACTCGCCCGCTCATCGCTGCGCCTCCCCGTGTTGTGTTGTCCGCCATGGCCCGCTCTCCACCGGGACCACCCGGAAGCGGCAGCCCGGAGTTCATATCCACTTGCAGATTAACACGTGGGGTAGGGGGGGAACAAGAACAATCCGGAGAAAACGCACCGGCTTTCTTAAGCCGCCCTAACAGAAGACTGCCACAGGCGCCTCGAACGGGGTGGCACGGGCGCCCAAGCCTGTGTTCACCGGACGGGCGCTTCCCGTGAAATGCGGCCCTATGGCAAGAAGCGGCCGGTTTCGATGGCGCCGTCGTGATGAATCTCGACGCGGCAGGCGCCGTCGCGCGGCGTGACCAGGCGCCGGGTGCCGGACAGCGCATCGCCCCACTTATCCTCCCGCCAGCGCCGGGCACCGGTGGACTGGAGAACGACCCGCGGATCCAGGTGCCGAATCAGGTCGACCGCCGCGTCGTTGTAACTGCCGTGGTGCGGCAACTCCACGACCTCGGCGCGTAGATCGGGGTGACGCCCGAGCAACTCCTCGATCGCTTGCTCTTGAATGTCGCCGGTGAGCAGCACGACCGCCCGCCCCGTGTCGATACGAATCACCATCGAGCTGTTGTTGTTCTCTTCGTACACCCGCCCGGGTTCCGGGTGAAGCCAATGTACAGTCGCGGAACCGAACGCCAAGCGATCACCCGCCGCACGGAACGCGGGGTTTACGTGTCGGTTGGCGAGTTCCCGAAGCAGAAACGCGGCCGCCCCGCGCGGCTTCTGCTCCGCCGCGTGGAGAAACTGCCCCGTCAGAAACACGCGATCCACGCCGAACTCGTCCACCAGCTCGAGCACCGCCGAGCAATGATCGATGTTAGGATGACTGACGCTGAGGATATCGATGGAATGGACGTTCAGGCGTCGCATGGCGGGGATGATCGTTCGCCGAGCGGCGTCGAGATCGGTGCCGGAGCCGGCGTCGAACACCATGGTCTCACCGGCGCTTCGAAGCAGGTAGCACGACCCGTCGCCCACGGCGAACATATCGACGCGCAGCGCCGGCCGAGCGCCGATCGGCACCAGCGGCCACAGCAGCCAGAGCGTCAGCCCCGCGCCCGTCAGCACCCATATCTTCCATCGCCGGCGTCCGACCCACATCAAGCCCGCGCACGCCCAGGCGCAGGCCGACACCGCCCACGTCGCGCCTGGAAACGGCACGTGGAGGACCGCGCCGGGCAGCGCATCGGCGGCCTTCACGATGGTGATGACCAACGAGGTGACGCCCCAAAGCACGCCCCCCAACATCAAAGCGACGCTCGGGAGCAGCGCACACAGGATCATTTTGAGATAACCGGTCGCCAGGAGCAGCGCCACGAGCGGCAACACCACCAGCGTCAGGGCGGGCGCCAGCGGCGAGAACATCCCGAAGTGATAAATCGTGATCGGCGTGGCCACCACCCACGCAACCACCGCCACGACACAACTGTCTTTCCCTCGCTCGGCGATCATCTCAAACGTCGTGGCGGGAACGCGATTCGCCGGTCCGAACCAGCGGCGCCGCACCGGCGGGACGAAGTGGATCAGTCCCAGCACGACGGCGAAGCTGAGTTGAAAGCCCGCGTTGAAGAGCTGATCCGGGCGCCAGATGAGAAGCCCCACGGCGCTCAGGGCCACGAGGCTTTGTATCCGCCAACGGCGCCCGCAGGCGAGTCCGAGACTTGCCGCGATCGCCATGATCCCGGCGCGGAGCACCGGCGCACGCACCTCCACGAGGAAGAGATAGGCCAGGACAAGGGCGATGATGAGCCACCCGTGCCGGCGGCGAAGGTGGCCGCGCCAGTTCGCCGCCACAAGCACGAACCCGATGAAGACGCCGAGGTGCAGGCCGGAGATCGCCAGCAGGTGACCCAACCCCACGTGCCGGAACGAGGTGTCCAGTTCCGCCAACTCCCGATCGCGCTGCCCGAGCAGCAGCGCCTTCAACAGCGCGTCTCGCTGGCGGTCATTCTTCCCGGGCAGATCCGTGAGCAGCCACCGCCCCGCTCGCCGGCGGGCGGCATCACGCCACCGCGCCAGGAACACACGCCCGTCCCCGGCCTCTCGCTTCGTCACGTTCAGGAGATCGCGGCCGGGCACGCTGAGCACGCCCGCCTGTCCGAGCGAGCGCGCATAGCGACGATAATCGAACTCGCCCGGATTATGCGGACCCGTCGGCCGCCGAAGGAAACCTTTGGCCTCCAGAGCATCCCCGATGCGGAACGGCTCCACCGTTTCATCCACCCGCACATAGAGCTTCCCTGTCACCGGCGTCGACTCCCCGGAGCCGGAGACGAGCCGGTCCACCCGCATGAGAAAGTACGTCGCGGGATCTCGATAGTCGTAGTTGGCCATCGAGCCCGCCGCGCGCGGCCGCAGCTCCGGTCGGCTGAGCGCCACGCCGCCCACTTCCACCAGCCTCGCTTCATGATCCACCCACGCGATGAGATTTTCCGCGGAGATCCGGTTCAGGCGAACGGACGTCCATGCCGCGCCAAGAGCCAGAGCCGCGAGGTTGAGTGAGATCAATGCCGCGGGTTTGTCACGGCGTGCGACGATAGTTGCAACCAGGCTCGCGGCGCCCAGCGCAATCCAAGGCCATACGCATGGCGCGGGTTGAAACCACCCGATGGCCACTCCCAGGCAGAAGGCGATCGCCAGGACGGTGGCGCCGGCGGGCCACGCCGCGCTGCCCCGCAGCGCGTTGACCTTATCGTCGTCCGCCGGAATGATTCCCCCGGTGGGGTTCATGGCGATGTTATCTTCCCTTGGGCCGCCGCGGAATGCAACGCGCCCAAGCCCCGTTCGAGTCCGTCATCAAGCCCGTGTGCCTCGGTCATCGCGGCTCGCTCGGATCCCGAGGCGCATCTATGGGTTCTGTCCCGACCAGATGCCCAGGCCGCGCAGCCTGGCCTCCCGCGCCAATGCCGCATAGCGCCGCAGCCGTGAATGGGGCCATCGCTCCTCGGCTTCCGCCAGCCCCGCCGTCAGGAGAGCCTCGTTCAGGCAGTTGCCGTCCTCGAGTTCGATGTGCGCCAGCAGCCGGCCGAAGAGGCCTCGCGTCTCGGCCCGCTCCAGCCGCAGGATGACCGATCGGCCCTCGACCAGCGCGGCGGCGAACGCCGTCGCCTCCTCGGCCCAAGGCTCCGCGGCACGCCCGTATCCGGCCATCTCCGGGCAGTCGATCCCGAGCAGTCGGACCCGGGTCGTGGCGTGATCGTGAAGGCCGTCGCGCGCGGCGATCTCGATCGTGTCGCCGTCGATCACGCGTGACACCGTCACCCGTCTGCGGTCGTAGGCCGCGTGATCGTTGAACGGACGAACCAGCAGCCAGCCGGCGCGGTCGGCCGCCACCATCGCCGCCAGCACCGACGCGCCGATCGCCCAGGTCCATCGTCGTCGGCCGGGTCGGGCGGGTCTGGCCCGCATGGGTCTGCGTCCTCCCGGTTCGGGGCGGTTATTCCGGTGCACACCCGCCGTCCCGTTCGGCGCTCTTGCGCGGGGCCGATTCCGCCATCTGCTCGCGCAGCGCTTCTCGACACGTCTGCTCCAACGCCTGATGCAGCGATTCGTGCTCGGGCAAGGCGTCCAGGCGAAGCAGCAGCGCATCCAGCCGCTTCAGCACGGCCAAGGCGGGATCGATACTTTCAATCGCGTGTTCGCCCAGCAGTTCCATCGCCTGGGCGAACCACGGCAGATCGGGATTATCCCAGTCCTGCGGCGGGTCCACGCATGTCCGCATGGTCATGCCGGGACTGATCGCCACGACGGGGCACAGCCCCAGCTTTGTCTTCGGCTCGCGACACAAAACCGCCACCGGAATCTCCCGCTCCAGCGCCATCAGGCGAAGACGGCGGGCGTCGGCGCCGACCTGCGGCGGCTGAATCAGGTAACAGCCCCGTTCGATCGGCATCTCCTCGGTGATCGGCGCGGTGACGAGCGTGACCGCACCGACGTCAAGGGCCTGTTGGACCCGCTGGCGCCTCGCTTCCTGCAGCGGGAGGAGAATTCTGCTCATCCGGTCGAAATCGCCACTGCTTCTCGCGGCGGCCAGCGCTTCCTCGGCGAGCCGCTCGGCCTCGAAATACCGCGTGTGCACCAACGCCCGGCTGGCGCTTTCCATGAGGCTGTCGATCTCTTTGACATGCGAAGCGGTGGACATCCCTACGGCGTCTCCTCCTGCACGGTCTGCTCCATGACCTGAAGCGCTTCACGCCACTGGGCCACCGACTCGGGCAACTCGTACATCAGGCTGTCGGCGAGGCCCACCGGATCGTCGGCCGCCAACAGATCGCGCAGGGAGCGCAACTGGCGGTTCAGCCGGTCAACGCAGTCTCGGACCGTCCCATCACCGACCTGGATGGAGGTGAGGTCAAGATCCAGCGCTTGCGCGGAACGGGCCACCACATCGTGCACCGAAAGCCAGATGCTCAGGGCGTCGCCCAGCTTGGCCATTGCATCGGCACGGCGGTCGGCCTGGATCAGCTCGGCCGCCCTCCGCTGCAACTCGTCGGCCTCTTCCAACTTCAGCGCCGCGCCCGACAGCGTCTCGCAGACCAGGGCACGGGGGTCTTCACTGACGCACCGCACCTCCCCGGCCTGCCCGGCTCGCGCCGCCGCGGACGCCAACTGCTGCTCGTTCCACAACTCCCCGTCGACGCGCACCTCCACCACCATCCGACCCTCCTGCCGGGCGAGCACGGCGGCGCCTTCAATCGCCTCACCGATCGATGTTGCCCCTGCCTCGAGGGCTTTGTCGTCCAGCCACACCCGCACCGATGGCCTCCTCTCTGCTTCAGCCGCGATTTCCCCCGCCAGCGTGTTGCTTTGACATGTCGTCCTCGCCAAGCGGGCCATCCCCCCCTCCGCTCGCGCCGCCGGTCAGCCCGCCGTGCTCTCGAACACCTCCAGTATCTCATCGGCCAGCACCTGGCTGCCGAAGCTCACCCGGATCGCTCCCGCGGGGACCACCTCCATGAGCAGGGGAATCGTCGTGGTTGTCAGCATCACACCCTGTTCGGGTCGGTCGGCATCGCTGAGCAACGCCCGCATGAGTGCGCTGATGGTCTGAAAATCCCCCGGCTCGCAGAGCAGCGGGTCACGCCCGTTGAGCTCAACCGTGACCGCGGCGTCGAATTCCTGCCAATCCTCGTTCTCGGCGAGGCTGAAGGCCACCGCATCGAACACGTGACGCCATTTCCCCACCGGGATCAGCAGGATCTCGCGCAGCCGAAGCTTGTGAATCACGTCGTCGACCATCCCCGGGAGCCGTTCCCGCGCGACGCTCACCACTCGCGATCCTTCCTCGGGCGCGGTGTCCACCTCCGTTTCCGGCGAGGTGAGGTGAAGGCGCACCACCCCCTCCGCGCCCTCGTGTCGCAGATGCACCCGGTCTTCCTCGCTTGCCTCGGGAGAGATGCCATGCTCCCGCAATAAGTGCATCACTTCGGGGTTTTTGACGAACTCCACCTCATCATCTCCCGGCGCGACAGCGCCGACTGCGATTCGATCTCCGCGTACTGTACCCCAAATCAGCCGTTCGCAACACCGATCCGCCCCCCCCGAGGCGGCTCCCGCTCTGCCCTCAAATCGCGTACCATCCCCGAACCCCGCTCTCGTCGAGGACTACGATGCCCACGATCCTGTTTGTGTGCACCGGGAACACCTGCCGCAGCCCGATGGCCGAGGCCATCGCCCGCCATCTGCTGGATCAGGGCCTGCTGGGCGACCCTGGACGCTTTCTCGCGGTGTCTGCCGGCGTCGCCGCCCCCGAGGACGCTCCCCCCACCCCGGACGCCGTCGCGGCGCTGGCCGATCTCCGGATCCCGCTCGACGGGCGCTCCCGCACGCTCACCGCCGACATGATCCGCAACGCCGACGCCGTCCTCTGTATGACCGAATCCCATGTCGCCGCCGCCAAGGCCCTCCTGCCGCAGTCCAGTGAACATCGGAAGAAGATCGCGGTGCTGGATCCGGCCGCAGCGGTGGACGATCCCCTCGGACGCGGGCGACAGGCGTACGAAACGCTGGCTCGGCGGCTGCTGGAACTCGTCCCCAAACGTCTGAAAGAGGTGCTTACCCATGAAGGTCGCGCTGGGATCGGACCATCGCGGAACTGAGGCGGCCCACGCTCTGCTTTCTCACCTTCGCCACGCCGGGCACCAGCCCTTCATCCTGGGCGAGAGTTCCGGGAAGGTCTGTGATTACCCCGATAACGCCTTCCTCGTGGCCCAGGCCATCCGCACGGGGGACGCCAAGGTCGGGATGCTCATTTGCGGTTCCGGCGTGGGCATGGCCATGGCCGCGAACAAGGTGCCCGGGATCCGCGCCGCGGCCGCCTACGATGAGTTCCTCGCCGAAATGAGCCGCCGGCACAACGACGCCAACGTCCTCTGTCTCTCCGGAGATCTCTGCACCACCGCCCAGCTTTGCGCAATCGCCGACGCCTTCCTCGCCGCGCGTTTCGAAGGCGGCCGCCACGAACGCCGCGTCCGCAAGCTCGATGCCATCGAGCGCGGTGAAGACCCGACGACAGTGTCCCCCGAGTCCGCCCCGGCGTCACCGGCGTCGTGATCCTACTGGTCCTGGAGTTCCGACGCGCCGGACCCCAGCCCCGCGATCCGGGCCAAGGAGGACGCATCGGACACAATCGCCTGAACCTCCCGACGCAGGGATGAGGCCAGGAGAAGCTCCTCCGCTCTTTGCGTCTTCCCCGCCAGCGAAGCCTGCAGCGCTTCGATCCGCTCCCGCGCCCGCTCCAGGTCACCCGGCGGTCGCAGCGGCTGTTGCAGCCGCACGGCCACCACCCCCGTCACGAACACCACCACGCAGGCAGCAAGCACTGCCACCAGCCGACGGGATCGGCTCGCTTTGCCCGCCGCCTGCCACCCTTCGAGCCGATCGTCGGCGATCGCCCGCATCACGCGCACGCGCAACTCCGGCGCAGGCACCGTGCGCCACGCCCCGGCATCCTGACGCAGACGCCGCTCCATCTCCTTGTCGTTTTGTTTCGTTTGCTCTTCAAACATCGAACTCAACCTCAGCCGCTTCGCATCTCACTCACGACGACCCGCTCCGCCCCGCACATGCCTCCGCCGGTACGGACTCCGCGTGCGCTCTCGTCCAAGGCCCGCGCCAGCTTCCGTTTCGCGCGGTGTATCAGGACCCGCACGCCGACGGCGCTTTTCCCGAGCACACGCCCGATGTCGCCGGCGGGCAGTTCCTCGGCGTACCGGAGCCACAATGCCACGCGTTCGCTCTCCCCCAGCGTTCGCTCCGCCAGCGACCAGAGATTGCGGCGCTGCTCGGCGTCGCTGGCCGCCCGCGCCGGATCGCCGTCCTCCCGCACACTGAACCCCTCCCCGCCAGCGCCGCGCCCTTCGCATCCACCGGCCCGCCGCTGCGCGTGATTCACGGCCAGGCGGCTTCCGATCGTGAACAGCCAGGTGGAGAACTGCCACCGGCTGTCGTAGCGATCCAACTGCCGCCACGCGCGGAGGAATGATTCCTGCGTCACGTCCTCCGCGTCTTCCACGGACCGCGTGCGCTGCCGCAGGAAGTTCAGCAGCCGGCCCTCGTACCGCGCGACCAACTCGCTGAACGCGTTCAGCGAGCCGGCCTTCGCGCGGTTGACGAGTTCGCCAACCGGAAGTTGGTCAATCGGTGCCGACATGCTCCTTCAAAAATCAGTCCGTCTCTTCCTCCGCCTCAAGTTCGCCTTCCACCGCCGACTCGCACTCTTCTTCGTCTTCGTCCATCGCCCCGATGATTGCGAGCAGCGCTTCGATCTTGCACTTCAACGAGGCCGCGATCCGAGTCCCCTTGGCCTTGACGGTCAGCCCCCGCGTGAGATCCTTGAGAAACGCAAGGTCCGGATCATCGCTGGCGATCAGGCGCCCCAGCGCGATCGTCCCCGTCAAGACGTCGCTGATGTCGCCGGCCCGCTCCTCGGAACCCGCGTCCACCAGGAAATCGAATCGGAGGTGCTCACCCACTTCCCTCAACTGCGCCTGAATCGCCTGGGAGTGCTGAAGGATCTCCGACGCGGGGTCGAGCCCCGGGATCTCCGCCAACGCGCCGAATTCGGCGTAGAGCAGGGCGTCCCGATCGGGCTTCAACGCAAGCCCAGGCGATCGCGCGTCGGCGAAGTTCCGCTCCTCCCCCTCGATCACATCCACCGCCGACATCACCCGCTCCAGTTTCTGCGACACCACCACCAGGCGATCCTCATCCAGCGGCATCACATGCGCGTACACCGGCTCCTCACCGTCTTTGTCCCACGAGTGAATCGTCCGCCCCCGTTTCGTGAACGCGCCGTACCCGTCCAACTCATCCTCCCGCTCGCCGAGCGCCTCGATGAGAGCGTCGATCTTGTCGGTCGTGTGCAGCAGCACGGTCGCCGCCTCGATATCCGGTCCGATCGCGTACACCGTCACGCCGTTGAGCTCCGTTGCGGGGTCGACGCCGATCTCCGACATCACCTCGCCGCGCGCCTGAGTGATGCCCAGCTCGAACTCGTCCTCAAGCAGAATCTGCCCCAGCCGGGTCTCCCGAAGCTGCTCCACGTCGATGTGAACCACGAATGACGGATCTTCGGGAATCCACGCCGTCTCCAGTTGCCCCGCCCACGCTGATCCCGCCGCACCCATCACCGCGGCAATGGGGAACACAGCCAATCGCATTGCTCATCTCCTTCATTCGTTGATTCGCACGCCCGGCCGGTCTCCGATACGGTCGGGCCTCTCCTTTTACCGCGGCGCGGAGGCGACTGTTACAGCCCTCCGACACGTCTTTGTTCGGGAGCACGCGCCCATTCTTGCCGGCGTCCCGCCCCCCGCCGGCAGTCCGCCCTGCACCCTGCACGCCCCGCCAAGTCCTGCTGACAGAACGGTGGGACAGGCTCTCCCGCCTGTGCGTGGCGGGCGGGCCAGATGCCCGTCTGAGGCTCCCGTCTGTTCCGGTGGGATGAAGAAGCGGTCCGAGATCGGGTGCAGCGGCACGGACACTGCGCACGAGGAATCGCCCCATTCATCAGCCGACAGTTGGTGAGGACTCAGCACCGGACCGCCAAGGTGCGCCGGTCTCACCGCAAGCGAACATTGCGAGGTCTGCATACAATGGACGTCAGAGCCCGCTCGGTGCGCACAGGCCGAGGCGTTTGTGTGATCATCGTGTTCGGCGCCCGGAGGTTTCCGCAAGTATCTTCAGACACCGGCCCATGAGGGCAATCGCGGAGCCGCGGCGGCGCAGGCGTCTCGGCGAGAGAACGGTCGGTCGCGCGGCCGTCTCGGCCGCGCGAACGAGTGACCGTGCCTGTCCCAGACCGGTATTGCGATAATCCCGGGTGGTGTGGCGGCAGTCTCCATATTTCGCGAAATCGGGGTTTGATGGCGGGGTTCCTGTGGTAGGCTGAAGGTAACGGCGCTGATGCGGTCGGCGCGAATCGGCCGGCACGCCGGTGTGCAGCGGAAGCGATCACGCGGAAGTTTCGGTTGCGGACGTGCCGTTTCCCGGGGGGCGGGTGACAATGAACGGCGCATACTTCCCAACGCGGAGGAGGAACACAACATGAACCGAGAGATGATGTGCATCATTGGAAGCCTGCTGCTTGCGGGGCACGCGGGGCAGCCGGGCGGCCTGGCGAGATCGGTGTTCACCATCGAGGATCCGCCGGTGGATTTCGAGGTGATCGACGCGGACGACGGCAGCGGCGAGTATTTCTTCGACGGCATCGGGGATTTCGGACCGTTTTCGACCTTTAACGACGCGGTGCTGGGCAGCTTCGGCGAGGCACGTTCGATGGCCGAGTTCGACATTTCGGCGTTCAGCGTTCCGCCGAACGAGAGCATCATCGCCGCGACGTTCGAAGTGAAGCTGACCGCGATCGACGTCTTCGGGCTGGGCATCGACGGGGACATCCCGGAAAGCCTGGCGGTGGACGGGTACGTGGCAGACGGAATCGAGGAGCTGAGCGATTTCCAGATTGCGGACGGCAACGTGCTCGACTCGGTGCCGACGCCCGATCCGTGGGTCGGCCAGGTGCTGAGCTTTGATGTGACCACGTTCGTGGCGGAACTGGTCGATGCGGGGGAAAGTTTCGTCGGGATCACGGTGCGGGCCGAGACGTTCGGCGGGCTGATGATGGAGGAAGGAGGCGGCTTTCCGCGGCTGACGATCGAGACGAGCGGCCCGGGCTGTCCGGCGGACGTGAACGGCGACGGGGTGGTGGACGTGCTTGATCTGCTGGCGGTGCTCGGCGCGTGGGGTGAGACGGGCGAATTGCCGGAGGACGTGACCGGCGACGGGGTGGTGGACGTGCTGGATCTGTTGGAGGTGCTCGGCGCGTGGGGTCCGTGCTGAGAAGCGATCATTGGACGGTTCTGCGGCGCGTCCGGATCGGGTTGTCAGATCGGGCAACCAGCGGGGACGGCCGGCGCTGGCGACCGCCTCGTTCGGCTATTCGTGTTCCGGCTGCGCCAGACACCGGAGGATTTCTTCGTACACCGCCATGGGCGAACGGCTTCGCTGATCGGCGAGGTCTTCAAGGGTGATCAAGGTGTCCGGGACCTCGTGGCCTGCAGCGCGGAGGTGGCTCACGATGCGGGGCAGCGACGCGCCGTCGATGTATTGGACCAGCTTCTTCAGCGGCAGGGACTCGGCGTGGGGCACGGGGGCCTTCGTCGTCACCGTTGAGCCCCAGTACTGCTTGATGCCGTCGTTCCAATTGATGATCGAGCCGAGCGGCGGGACGAGCCAGTGCGTGCCGAGGATGAATGCGACGAACAGCAAGAGCGCGGAGACGAACTCCCACTTGCGGCGGAATCCGGCCGTCGCCCTGGTCGTGACGTAACTCCACAGCACTCGCCAGTTCAGATAGACGTGAAAGCCCGAGCCCAGGAGAAAAAGGAGGCACATGTTGATGTGCAGCGCCGTCCACTGGTCCTTGTCATAGCCGAGCAGGCGCCAATCGGTCCAGTGGGCCATGCGGCCCTGGGGGGTGAGATAGAGCATGACGCCGGTGAACACCGCGACGAGGAACGCTAGGGTGATGAGGAAGGAGATGAAGCTTCGGAACTTGAAGGAAGGCGGGGATGGATTTCTTGCCATGGCGTGTTTCCTCCGGGGCGGTGGCGGTGCGGTCAGGGGGTGCGGGCGCGGCGGAGCCGCGCCGGAGCACGCTGCCGCCGACAAGCCGACCGGCGGCGGTCAATGCAGACCCGGAGATGAACTCCGCTGTCGCCGGGCACCCCGGGAAGCGCGGGAAGCGCGGGGCGGCGGCGCAATGGCTTGATCTGACATAGACCGGTGTTATGGTTGGGGCTCATGCCCCCGTTCGTCTAGCGGTCAGGACGCCGGGTTTTCAGCCCGGTAACAGGGGTTCGAATCCCCTACGGGGCATTCCCGTCTGCGCGTATCAACCATACCAAATTGGCGGTGCGGCTGCGGTGCGGGGCGCAGGGCGGTTCCCGCGCTGGCAGCATGAACACGGCCGGGGGCTGCGGGGCGTTCTGCCCTCCGGCAGGGATGGCGTAGCGCCGCGCTGGCGGCGGGTGACGTGATTGTGGGGGCGTGCATCACCCTTGATACACAAGATGTGGGGCAAGCCGGCGACGGTGGCACTATGGCGTCCGCCCAGCAGGACAGTCGATTCAGGGCGAGAGCCTGGTGAGCAGACTCCGAAGGCGGGGCAAAAGTCGGCGGCCAGGACGTCAGAAGGTGGCCGGCGGCGCATCCGGGCGAGTCTGCGGCAGGCGAGGGCAGGTGCAAACTGGAATACCATTACAGAGCGGGATGTTTCGGCTCTGGACTGCTCTGGAGGTGTGTTCATGCGATCTCGTGTTGTGATTACGGCAGTGGCGACAGTGTTGGCGGCGGTGGCGACAGTGTTGGCGGCGGTGGCGATCGGGGCGTGGCCGACGGACCCGCAAGGGGCGGCCGGCGAGCGGGCCGAGAACCGGGTCCTGCGGCGGACGCCGGTGGTGGAGGTGTTCGAGCAGGCTCGCGACGCGGTGGTGAACATCTCCTCGACGGAGGTGGTGACGGTTCACAGCCGGTCACCGTTCGACAGCTTTTTCGAAGATT
>Ga0272442_10006976_pt1 | contig 14702 bp, 15 predicted proteins | sample SSMForm2O_FD_200262 | JGI IMG/M metagenome (GOLD analysis project Ga0272442, IMG submission 200262) | Marine sediment archaeal communities from Little Sippewissett salt marsh, Falmouth, MA, United States - SSM-Form-2O | ecosystem: Environmental > Aquatic > Marine > Wetlands > Sediment ...
GGAGTGGAACGTCACATTTGGGGGAAACGCTCTTGATTGGGGTTACTCCGTTTTGGAGCTAACAGATGGCGGATATGTAATTGCCGGATCTACAGCATCCTATGGATCAGGTCAAAATGATCTTTGGCTCATAAAGACCGATTATGAAGGAAACGAGTTTTGGAACAGAACTTTTGGAGGAGATGAAAGTGATTTCAGTAGCGAAGTTCTGGAGATGGACGATGGTGGATACCTGCTATTGGGCAGCACAAAAGATGACGCTATTGATGACTTCAACCTCTTGCTGATAAAAACGGACTCTGAAGGACTCGAAGAGTGGAATAAGACTTTCGGGGGATCAAAGACCGATCTTTCTCGCGACCTTCTGAAAACCAGAGATGGTGGTTACGTTTTAGGGGGCGATACAGAATCTTATGGTACAGATGGCAGCTCTGATTTTTGGCTTATAAAGGTTGATCCTGAGGGCAACGAATCTTGGAACAGAACCTTTGGCGGCATAGGAAGCGATTATTTCGGGTCGGTCCGAGAAACTGACGATGTTGGCTACATATTATTTGGAAGCACCAGTTCTTACGGAAACGGTAACTTTGACCTTTGGCTTATAAAAACTGATCCTGAGGGCCACGAATTATGGAACCGGACCTTTGGCGAATTTAGAAGAGATAATGGCGTATCGGCTCTACAAACTGAAGATGGTGGCTACCTTCTAATGGGACGCACAAGGGTCGATAATTTGGGAATTAGTGGTGACGTCATTTGGTTGATAAAGACCGACTCCGAAGGAAATGAGGAATGGGAGAATACCCTCGAATACGAAAATGGCAGCTATGTTGGCGTTTTAATTCAGAATACTAACGATGGCGGTTATTTAATTTCTGGAGATTCCATCGATCTCCTAAAAGGCCTCGCCATGGTGGAAAGCAGTACTGTTTTGGATGACAGAGGGCGTGACGTTTTCATCATAAAGATTGATTCTGAAGGAAATGAGCTTTGGCGCAAGACCTTCGAAACGCCGGGTTTAAATTATCAACATGGCCTTGCCAAAGAGACGAAAGATGGTGGTTACATCGTTTTGTGCGTTGCCGATTCTTATGGCAAGGGTCGTGATCTGTGGTTGATTAAGTTGGGACCTGATTGAAACGATGGTGACGATTTTTTAGTTGGATTCTGTGTTATTAAAATGGGGTGTGATAAAATTGAACAAAAAAATGGGGTTAGTTATAGGCCTAATTGCTTTAGTCGGCCTTGTTGAAGGAGTTTCTGTGCCTGAATTGAACGTAGATTCGATGACTTTTCCCTTTGCTGAAAACTACATTTACATATCCAGCAATGAGGACTTCAAGGATTATGAGATCGTTGGGAGCGGAACGGTAGATGATCCGTATTTGATCGAGAACCTAAATCTGGAAGACCACGTAGGAAATGGCATCGTAATAGAAAATGTTGATGTTCATTTGATGGTGAGAAATTGTACCATTAAAGACCTCAGTGGACGGTACGACCCAGAATACATGGGCTTTCAGGGTATAATCATTGAAAATGCGAAAAATGTTCGGATCGAAGGTTGCGAAGTTCCATCGATAATTTTAGAGGGGGTTGAGAAAGGCTATATAGAGAATTGTACCACCACAAACGGAGAGATTTTGGTTACCAACAACCCGCCCCAGTCTGGCGTCTATTTGATCAGTGGGTGTAAAGCCAACGGGGGTCTTGCGGTCATGAACGCTGCCAATAGCCTTGTGGAGAACTGTCGTGTGGAAAATGGCGAGTTCGCGGTCATGTCATCAATTAACGCTACTCTTCGTAACGTAACAGCGTATAACTGCACCTTCTTCCCTCTCGATTCTTCAAAGGCCGAATTTGAAAAGATAAACTTGATCAAAACAGATCTTTTGATACTGGATTTCAATCTTGACGAGTTTCAGGTTCACCTAAAGAACAGCACAGTTGATGGAAGAGATGTTCTCTATTACCGAGATGAAGGCAATTTAAAACTCCAGAATTTGGAGGCGGGCTACCTGTGGCTCTTGAACTGCACCGGGGCTGAAATTAAAGACGTTAAAGCGTCGGGGATATTTTTGGCCGGGTCATCAGGGTCCACGATCGAAAATTCAGAGATCTATGAAGGTGGCCAGGGAATCATCTTGTCTTTCTCTAAAGACTGCATCGTATATGGCAACGACCTTTCGAATTCAAAGGAAGGAATAACTGTGGGGCGGTTTGATAGTTTCAGCAGCAACAACACCCTGCGTCACAACTTGATCAGCGCTTCTGGATTGAGCACCGATTCAAACCAATTGGCAGGGATCCGAGCGTTTACGGAATATAACCTAATCGTTGACAACGTAATATCTGATTCGGACATGGGCATACTGATTGCAGGGACGGGGAACACGATAACCGGAAACACGGTTGCTAATAACGATGTGGGCATTAGAGTGGAAGAGGAAGACAACGATATCACTAACAACAACTTCATTTACAACGGCAAAAACGCAGTGCAAGGGATTAGCGAATTCGCGTCAGAAACGCCGAATTTTGCCAACAACCACTGGGACGGCAACTTTTGGGCTAGCGCGTTTCGTCCCTCCTTCGAAGAGCCCGATGAAAACGGTGATGGGCAAGGGGATGTGCCCTATCAAGTGAGTTATTTCATAGCAGATTCACCTGTTGACAATGCACCTCTAACCAGGCCTGTCCAAGCCGACTGAATAAAATGGAGATTGGTGCGAGCTTAAAGGCTCGCGCTACATCTTTCATCTCACCGAAATATGAGAAATTCTATTCCCACCACAGAGGTTGTTACAATCGCCCCTGCAATAAATATGCCCAAAACAATGGCTGGAAAGGCGTATTTGAACTTCAGCCCAAATAAAAATGCGATTACCGATCCCGTCCACGCGCCAGTTACAGGGAGCGGTAACGATACGAAGAAGATCAGTGCTAACAGGCCATATTTTCGATGATTTTCTGCGTGTTTTCTGTACGTGCGCGAAAATAGCCAGTCAAAGAAGATCTTTCCATAACGAAATCGCATCAGATAATTGGCTACCGGTTGTAGAAATAAAAGAAGAAAAATAACGGGAATGATATTTCCAACTACTGAAATTAGATAAGCGTTCATGGGACTGAGGTCGTAAACACCTATCCCCACCGGTATGGAGCCACGCAACTCGAAGATCGGCGACATCGCTAGCAGAAAGGTAGCGAGCCCGCCCGGAACGGAATATAAGAAGTTAATATCAAACATTGTTATGCTCGTTTGAGTACTTCACAAGGATTTGAATGTTTCGAATTATAGTGTTTAACGATACTTTTCGGATTAATCTAGAACTATATTGAGTTTGTGATTTGGCCTATTCGTATCGTTAAACACTATTCTGGCGAGAACCAATTAGTTGAAACTAATTGTTTCTCGACTATAACCTCCATTATCCTCGAGTCGTAAAATTAAATCAGTCGCCTATGGATCCCTTTATGTTGACCGTTAGCACTGATTCGTCCTTCGGAGAGGTAACAGAAACGGTCAGATCGACAGGGATTCGGCCTAACGCAACTTTAAGCGGGCGTTTTTCGTCGTTGGCGATTCCTACGATTATGCCTTCGCCGATCTTGGCGATGGAATCCGCGATCTTTTGAATATCTGGGACGGCAACTGCTATGGGATTGTCGGCATCGCCTGCCACCTTAGCAGAAATGGGCGATTTCACGTCTACTGCCACCTTGAGGCCCCCGTCTCTCTCAGATCCTTTTACCTGAGCCACTATGGGATACTTCTCAGCATCTTCGCTACCCTGTACTTTGGCCTTAGCTTCTGCATTCACATTCAGAGATACCATAGAATACCACCTTTTACTTATATCTACGATTTTCTCTCATATAAATGAATGCAGAGATTAACTTATCTGAGAAAAATGGGGTTCTATCCACAGAATATGATTATTATAATCCACCATATGCCAGAATTCTCGAACACTTAATTTCAAATGGCGCTGAGCCGAAAAACTGATATGTCGTATAGAGTACTCAACTTGAGGCCCGACATCGATGTTGAAAATCGGATATTTAGATTTGGATAACCCCATTGCGATCATATCATCGAACAATCGCTTCGAATCACTGCGCAGCTTCGGTGATTTTGCGGGTTTAATGATGCTTAGCAGTTTCAATCTAAAAAATACATCATTACCGGAGTTGGAAAAGGCAATAAGTGAGGCAAATACTACCTCTTCTGCCATTGGGTTCTCGGTAATTGCATGGAACCGCGAAAGTATAATACAGGCCGCTAAATTGGCTGTCAAAGAAAGATGCCTGCTGGAAATGGATTGCACGCCCTTTTCTAAGTTGGATCAAGTTGTTGATATGATAAAGGACGTGAAAGGCGTTGGTGCCACGCTTTCGGTGAAGATAAAACCACAAATTATCGATGATTTAGGAGAAACCGTCAAGCGGCTTAAAGGATCTAGTGTAGATATGGTTCATGTCGATCTAATCGATTTGGGCGCCGTTGGCTTGAAGATTTTGAAAAAAGCGTCTAATGCAGGTGCTCCTGCCATCATGGCCCGTTGCGATGTGAAAGACTTCGAAGAGGCAAAATCGATCTTCTCGATGGGTGCGGATTTGATTTCACTGAGCGATTGTACAGATCCCGAATTTGCAGTATGGTTGGCCGAAGTTATTAAAAAATTCGATGATATTACTGGCTGGTACAACGCTCCCAAACACATCTGTTCTGGCGGTGACCTGCGTGCTTTGGCCTTCTGTTGCCTTCCGGTAAAGGATTGTCCAGTTCTCGGAACCTTACATAAGATCGGCATGTCTCCCAAGGAATTCGCGACCAAAAAAATGGAGTTGGCCAAAGGCACTCCCTTGGAACATGGCGATGGTACGTGTTTTGGTAGTTTGGTATGGTGTTGTAAGATCACAAAGCCCTGTTTCATGAGAGACTCTGTATTGCAACGAACAGGTCTCTCCCCTAACAGCTACATGAAGCTCAAAAAGAAACTGGCGGAGGATTTGTTGAATTCATGAACTCTGATCGAGTGGCCCAAACGGCTCAGTTGGCAATGCTCATAGAGCTGTCTTCCAGCCCTAAACCGGGAAACGTGGACCGATGCCACGACTTTGATGAAATCAATTTTCAACATTTTTTAATTAGTGCCGTGTCTGCTTATCCAAGCTTCAAAAAGGCAGCTAGTCGTAAGGGAACTTTAGGCGAATTGATGTTGGAGTCAGTCTCTTCCTGGAGAGGATGGAATTTGGTAGAAAATACCCATTTTGGTTCTCTAACTCTTTTGATTCCTTTGACCATGGCTGCCGGGAACTTGCCGCCTGAAAATCATTCTAAAGATGACCTTAGAGACGAACTGCACCGCGTTTTGAACGAATCCTCTGTAGAGGATGCTGTGAACTTTTACGCCGCTTTTCAGTTAGCAGGGGCAAGGGTGACCAGTGTAGAGGACATGAGTTTAGATGATCCCTCTTCAGTTGAGGATGTGCGAAGACGGGGTAAAACCCTTCTCGACTTGATGAAATTATCACAAGGTCATGATCTAGTGGCCAGAGAGTGGGCTACGGTCTTTGAGAGAAGCTTCCGATTGGCAGAATCCATGGAAAATAAAGCGTCTAAACATGGCCTCAACGACAATGTGGTTTTAACCTATCTGGAGGCCTTGGCCGAGGTTCCTGACAGCTTGGTAAGCTCCAAGTTCGGTTTAAAAAAAGCGAAGGAAATATCCAAGAGGGCTGGATTGGCTCTGGATGGAAATCACGAAGAGGTCCTCAACCAAGCAATAATTTTGGATCAGTCTTTCATCAAAGAAGATGTGAACCCCGGATCTACTGCGGATTTGATTGCATCGGCGCTGTTCATAGCCCTGGTGAAGGGTACTATCCTTAGGAGAGAATGAACGATGATATGCGATCTTAAAGAGATCGATCAACTTGGCATATTCGATGGTATAAACGAGATTATAGCTACCACAGAAAGCGAAGACGGCGTTTTTAACGCCGCACCAATGGGCGTCATAAAGAAAGACGATAATTTGACTGTAAGGTTGTTCGCTGGGTCACATACCTATGAGAACGTGATGGCAAAAGGAGAATTCGTGGCCAATGTAGTCCACGATCCTTTAATTATTGTGGAAACTGCCCTGAGCGATCTTTCTAAAGATCAGTTCGTTCGTCGTCAGGGCGTTTTGACATTGAAAGACGCAGAAACATGGGCTTTTTTCAAATGTGATCCCACCCAAGTGGACATATCCATACCTAGACTCCAGTTTGTTAAAGGAGAGGTTCTCTGGAAGGACTTTCGATCCATAAATAGAGGGACGAACTTGGTAATTGAAGCTGCGGTGGCTGCCACCAGGTACGTTGCTTTGGAAAGCGATCTATACTACGACGAGATAATTAGGCTCAGGCGAATCATCGGTCGCTGCGGTGGCCCCAGGGATATTGAAGCCATGCAACGGCTTGAGGAGCTTTTGGGTTATAGTGTTTAACGAAACCTTTCGGATTAATCTCGAATTCGCAAGAGTTAGAGATTAATCCGAAAAGTATCGTTAAGCACTATTCTGGCGAAAAATAATTAATATCATCTAATTGGTTTTCGACTATAATAGAAATGATTGCTCCAAGTTTAAAGATGAAACTGCCTTGAGAATCTGGATGGAAAGATAATGCGCAACAAGTTATCGTCGGGTTGTGGAGACTTGGATAGCCTTTTGGGCGGAGGTTTCGAGCCTGGAATCATAACTCAAATATACGGCGAAGCGGGTTCTGGCAAGACCAACATACTTTTGCAGCTATCAGTTCAGGCCATAACTAGTGGCTTTAAGGTGATCTTCATCGATACGGAGGGGTTTTCGGTGGATCGATTTAAACAGGTAGCAGGAGCCGATGCCAGAGAGATGGCCACAAAGATCGTGGTATTTGAGCCCTTCAATTTGGAACAGCAACAAGTGGCCATTAGGGACTCGTCCAAGATTGTGAACAAGGATTTTGGGCTTCTTATGGTGGATTCTGCCACTGCTCTTTACAGGGCTGCCCTGGAAGGTGACGATAACCGATCTATTCATCGGTCTTTGGCATCACAACTTGGAGATCTCCAAGAGATTGCTAGGAGGTATCGCATTCCTGTGGTGATTACCAATCAGGTCTATTTGGAAATTGAGAGCGGTAATCTTAGGCCTTTGGGGGGAATGGCCATGAGCCATGCCTGCAAAACTGTGATAGCTTTAGAAAATTTGAGTGAAGGTAGAAGAAAAGCTCGACTGATGAAGCATAGGTCTCAGCCTGATGGCATTACCGCAGAATTCAAAATAACACAGCATGGCATAGAATAGAATTTGCTTATTCGAGCTTGAATATTCGTTACATTTTACATCAAAATGGTTTGATCATAATGATGCCGTCTTCACCGTCTGGATAGTAATTTGGACAACAACTTACCACTCCGAAACCAAGGTCTTTGTAGAGCATCTGGGCCTTTTTGTTGCCCCATCTGACTTCTAAAATTACTCTCATTATACCCAGTCTTTTTAGAGTCGTTAACAAACAGTTCATAAGTTCTCTTCCTATTCCTCGTCCCCAGTATTCGGGTCGTACCGCTAACCAAAATATCCTCCCTTCCATGGGGGATTGCTTGAATCCCATTATCAAGCCCACAATTGTGCCTTTCACTTCAGCCACCAGGAACGTTGTGGGATAGTTTTCGTAAAAGAAGGTAAATAAGTAGGGATCATGATCGCCATCGACTATGGCGTCCAACATCACCACTTCTGAAAAATCACGAGGTTTAAATCTCCTCACGAACAGTTCGCACTTTCCGCGCTCTTCGGAAATCATCTTGAATCCCATCTGCAATGGATCTCAAGCTTTTTAACCCAGCCGGTCTTATGTAAGGGTATAGGAGTTCAGGTTATAGTGTTTAACGATACCTTTCGGGTTATAGTGTTTAACGATACCTTTCGGATTAATCCCGAACTCGCAAGAGTTCGAGATTTAGCCTACTCGTATCGGTAAACACTATTCTGACGAAAAACAATTAGCATCATCTAATTGGTTTTCGACTATAATCTCAAACTCTCGATAGTTTGAGATTTGACCTATTCGGTATCGTTAAGCACTATTCTGAGTTCTCGGCTATAATACGAAAGATGATTTGGTTAAGGATGTGATTAGAAACGAGTAGAATGTATGTGAACTCAACGGTGTTGGTTGCGATCATATTGTTATTGCCTTTGTTTTCAACTGCCCCCGTTCAAGCCGATACGTGGGATCAGTTCAACGGGACCACCTATCGTCTCAGCAGGGCGGAAGCTGAAATTATATTGCCAGTAGAAGGCAGCAACTTCAACGTTACGCTCCCCGTCAAATCCGAGATTCGGCTATTTGATTCAAAGGGTGAAGAAGTGCCCATAAATAGTACGGTCGACTTTTGGAGAGGCACATACAAATACAAAATAATGGTTAACGAATCGGTGGAGGGACATCTCAACTATTCGGTGCCCATTCATGACCAACGTTTTTTTGCCCCCGTCAACTCAATTGGATCGGTGAGGGTATTCTTACCGCAGGGATATACCACCGGCAATCACTTATTGGGCAGGCCCAGACCAACACCAGATGAAATTTTAGAAGACGGTGAAAGGTTAATCCTAGTTTGGGACAACCCCAAAACCAAAGCTATAGATGTTGGTTATTATAAGAACGAAGCACCAAGAACGTTCTTATTTATCTTCATGCTTCTTGCTTTTCTGGGTGGAATTGTGGTTTTGGAATACGTTCTAAGCATAAAAAAACTGAAAGCCATCAGAGAATCCGTCGATCGAGATGCCTAAGTATCATACGCGTTTTTTAGGAGACACCATGATGCCTAAATCATTATGCGATCGGGTCTACGTCATAGGTGGGCCCGGAATATCTCATCCTGCCGATTGCTGTGTATATTTGGTCGACGCAGGGAAGGAACTTGTGATGATCGATTGTGGTGCCGGGCTCGGCTTGGACGCCATCTTGAAGAATGTGAAAAGTTTGAATTTAAGTTCAGAAGTTTGCCATGTAGTTGCCACTCATTGTCATATCGATCACATTGGTGGGGTCTCTTCATTGAAGGAGATTTGCGGTTGTAAGGTCGTCGCTCATGTGCAGGACGCAGAAGGCATAGAATTGGGTGACCCCAAGTTAACTGCAGCCGATTTATACGGCATAGATTACTGGCCAGTTAAAATTGATATGGTTTTGCATGAAGAGTTGGAAACTCATATATTTGGGGATTTGGATCTTCACTTCTTGCATGCACCAGGCCACACCCCTGGCAGTATAGTAGTTTATCTGGACGTGGATGGTGAACGAATCCTCTTCGGCCAAGACGTCCACGGTCCCTTCAGCGATAATTGGGCTTCAGATATCGATATGTGGCGAAAATCCATGCAGAAGTTGTTGGATCTGAATGCAGACATTTTGTGCGAAGGACATGCAGGGGTTTTCAGAGGCAAAGATGTCAAAAATTATATCGATTCGCAATTGAGACGACATCAACACGCGTGAATGCAAAAGTGCTTAACGATACGAATAGGCTAAATCTCGAACTCTTGCGAATTCGGGATTATAGCCGAAATGTATCGTTAAACACTATAAATTAAATGTCTGCTGAGATGGTGATAAACTCATCTTCGTTCACGGAAATTTCCGAATCTAAAAACTGAGCAGCCGTCCAGATGTTGGTTATGGTATGTTTGGATATTTTGCGGGTGGTATAACTCCCTCCGGACAGTGCCAAGTAAGGTATCAATTGATCTGCCAGTTGGACGTCGACTGCAGCTTCCGAGTTCAGTTCCATCAACAAATTTTTTGCCGCGTTTGTCCCAACTTTCTCTGCCTTGAGTCTAGGTTCACCCAAGGCGCTGGCACCCTTATAGCCCGACCAGAGGGTAATGCCACTTCCTGTAGATGTCTCTTTTAAAACGTCAATTTCAATAGAAGCTTCCCTTCCAGTCGCTTCTAAAATACGAGCTGCTGCTTCAGCTTGTCTTTTAGCCACGTGTTCGGGAAGGTTGGAACAATGGGATATCCCATTTATAATATCCGGATCTTTTTTCGGTTGCAATTTGATTTTGGCGGGTTTGAGTTTGCCTGGAACGACCTCCAAGATTGCGGCACCCCCTCCTCGCGGATAGTAACCTCGGTTAATACAAGAAAGGCTCGAATGAACGCCAAATGACGAAAAGGCGGGTAAAGCAACCTGGTGGAAATAGTCGATGGTTGGAGACCACTTAACGTCAGTCCCACCTCTGACCTTCAATAAAGTTGGAGCATCGGCGTAAATAAGAGCGGGCAAAAGGCATTGCATCAACAAGGTGATGCTTCCGGCAGTCCCAATTTTAATATCATAAGTTCCGCCACGAATCTGGCCGGGTTGAAAGACGATCTCTGAAGATTTTTGCTTTACCCCTTTCGTCCTGGCGTTAGTAACTTGGGCCAAGGCCTCTATGGCCTTGACGTGTTGTGGCGAAAGACCTGAGTTGGGTCTACCAGATCTGATCTTGGCTATTCTGATTGGACTTTCAGTAACTGCTGAAAGGGCAACTGCTGTTCTGATTATTTGTCCGCCGCCCTCGCCTTGAGAGCCGTCTATCTCGATCATTCTACAGCGGATTCAAATTGATCTTTGAATTCCTGGCATAGATCTACTACCCTGGACGCCGCCTCGCTCATCAGTTCTATTGGATCAGCGCCCTTTGCCTTGAGTCGGAAAATGGGTGCTGTTACTGTAGGGAACCTGGAGTTATAAGTTGCCAATTCGACTCGGTCGTCTTTCAAAAGTTCAGTCCTGAGCAGGTTTAACAATGTGTGACTTTCATCTTCGAATTCGACCATAATTTCGGCATCGGTCTTTTCAAGGATTTTAATGTTCATCTCACCACTCCTAATCCATAATCCGTGCTTAACTTCCTGCTCTCAACGTTTCCACAGTTTTGACACAATAACTTGCCGTTCTCCAGACGCAAATCTGAGTTGCATTTGCTGCAGTAGGCTTTGATTACTCCCATATCTTTGTCCTTGGTGGACAAGCTGAGGGATGGGCGATCGCCATCAATTATCTTTGCCTTCAATATATCCCTAATACCTAGGACCTGGTGAATGTCCTTTACGTAAGTGCTGTTGATATTAGATATGTGGAGAGTCCCTTCGGTGTTAAATATGGGTCTTGACTCACATTTTCTCTTAAAAGCCAGTACAACGATAGCGAAGCTATCTCTGATGTTTACCACTCGTCCCACTACTACATCGCCTACTGAGATTTTCGTTGGGCCATTTGCTGTGGTAATTACGTTTGCAGATCTGCTATTTCGATCGATTTGAGTTTTGCCTGTGGCCAAAGCACAAACGTTTCCTCCTTTTAGGTAGGTACCTTCGCCGGGCAGGTACTCTTCAGCGGGCCCGACTACGTCACCTGGGAGGACTAATTTACATTGCATTCCTGAATCTCCTTAAATCATTGCAACTTAGCGCTACTTGCAAACTATCCTGTATAATTCAACCTCAATCACTTTAACGTCTTTGCTGTGAAATTGGAAGCTCCTTTTCATTGGAAAGGCCATTTTGCGAACTTCATCAACCTCACAAGGTTCGACAAACCGTTTAATGAACCCTTCGCTTCCAGCATTGTGAATAGAATAAATAACATCTCCTATCTCTGTGGCCTTTCTCAGAAAGGCTCTATCACCCGAACTTCTCTTTTGAGCCCCGAAAGGCGGGTTCATAATCACCGTTGAAACCTTCTTTAAAGCAATGGACTTCACGTCGCCCAAAATAAAGTCCACGTGGACTTCCAGTTGGTCGGCGTTTTCTCGGGCCACTTTGATGGCATCGGGATCTAACTCGATCCCCATCGATTTTGCACCCAATAAAGCTGCCCCAATGGCTAGAATTCCAGTCCCACATCCGAGATCGCACACATCCAGGAGATCGCCTCGCAAAAATGCCCAATGCAGCAGTTCAGCGGCGACGGTGGCTGGTGTTTTGTACTGTTCCATTTTTGGATCTGGATTGCTAAATCCTTCCAGCGGTTCCAGAATCATCTCAAGCTTTCTTTTCTTCATTTTGATCGGAATCGCGTGGTTTTAACAAGCAGTTTTGTTGCACAATTGTCAGGGCCATTCTTCTAAAGGTGGAGATCATGGTATTTTAGGATACGCTATTTAATATTGGGTTAGAAGAGGACCTATATGAATTAAAGGGTCCGACGAACATTACACGTTTCAAACATAAATCGATTATTCAAAGATAAAGGCTGGGCGATTGTTTAGAATAAGGGAGGGGGAGGATCTGGCTTTTCCCCTCATTCATACCTTCCGCTGCACACAACGTACTCCTGGCCATCACTTCCCACAACCAGCATGTAGTATGTCGCCTTGTGGTAAAGGCCGCTCATTGTCAGGTCTGTGAATATGTAATCGACAAATCCACTACCCTTCTCCAGGGCACCGGCCACAATTTCGTCCCTGAACATCTTGCCTGAGACGTCACCTCTACCTTTCATGCTCTGGCCTGCAAGGTAAGGGCTTCCAGCGTCGGCGATTAGGGTCACGTTCGTGTCGTAAACGAAGACGTAGAGGTCAGCCTTCTCCTCGTCTTTGTAGGGCGAATCTCCAGCGTTGATATTATCTAAGGTCCCTCCTGCGTCCTTTGCGATGTCCATCGCCGTCATTTCCACGAGTTCTATCACGTTCTCATTGGAGACGTTCGATTCAGCATGCCTGATTGGGAGGTAATTGTAAAGGATCCTCTGGTACTGGCTTGTTCCGTCCCCCCCTACCACTTTCGTGTCGTTCAAGGCAGCCTGGAAGGCCCTTACTAGGGAGTCTGGAGTTTCCTTATTGAAGGCGTAGTAAAGTTCGTACTTCCCCAATACGTAGACGGTTTCGTAGTTGTCAGAATCGTATCCTGCCTTTTCAATCAGACGCATGCCGCCGATCTCTTCGTAGGCCAAGAGGTCCAGGGTCCCGTTTTCCATCATTTCCACCAGGGGCTTGGACCCTTCCTCGACTACCAGGTTCACAGGGGCAACTCCCAATGTCAAGAGAGCATCCATAGGTGCGGTCCCGTTGACGACGCCGATCCTGTACGAGCCGATATCCTCAGGATTAGTGATCACGATGTCCTCATCTTTCTCGGCTAAGAGGACGTCCTTGATTGGGATTATGGGCCCGGCCCACTTGAATGACGGCACCCGTTCAGGGAGTGGAACTGTGGAGAATATCACGACGTTCTTCTCGGCAAAGGCCCTCCGGTAGCCCTCGGTCCAGGGCAGAATCTGGATCTCGCTTTTGTTGAGGTCTACATCCATCCCCTCCATGGTCTTTTCCAGGAGGTCAACGGAGATGCCCTGGACCACCCCATCTTCCTCGTAGTTGAAGGGAGGGAGGTCCTCAGTTACGAACACTAAGTCTCCTGCCGACAGCTCCTGGGCCAGGGCCATAGAAGCCGGAATAATAGACAACGAGACGAAAAATATCAATAAAACGTATTTTAGCCATTCTGAAATTAACATAGAGTTGATCTCTCCTGTTGCGACTTGAAAGACGGTCTTGAGAATTCAATATCCTGTTTTTGCACGCTTTTAATCATACACTCACACCTTCCATAAAGCAGAACTCTTCAGCCACCTTCCAGAGTGATATGTCTGCTCGCCTTGTTCTTGAAGATAATGGTGGAGTTAAAATGTCACTGCTGGTTGGTGCAGGCCGAGATGAGATCTCCTGCAACAGAATCGCTCAACAAAAGGGTGCCGAAGACGATCGCTTGCATTCGATAGATATTCAAGAACTGAGAAGGCACTGGTGAATGCAATTATAGTGTTTAACGATACCTTTCGGATTAATCTCGAACTCGCAATAGTTAGAGATTTGGCCTATTCATATCGTTAAGCACTATTCTGGCGAAAAATAATTAGTATCATCTAATTGGTTTTCGACTATAATTGATTGGTTCTTGTATGATTTGAAGGTGGTTGGGGCATTTCCAAATTCACAATTGCTCATGATTTGGCAGATTTGGCAGAGAGATGGGAATGATTGCCCAACAAAAGATAGTTACGTCTCCAGCGCCTCGGCCTCATGTGGAGCGGTTTGGCGAATATAGGGAATGACATAGGGAATGACAATGAAGATCATATACAGCAAAAGGCTTGAGACGAGATATCAAACAAACCCCGTGGAGATTCCGGACAGGGTGAGACTTCCTGCAGAGGAGTTGAAGGATCACTACGATTTCGTGGACATCCAGCAACCCGCCAGCTTAAAGGACATATCTCGTGTTCACGGGAGAGAACACATCGATCGGGTGAAGGCCAGGGGAATGTTTGAATCAGCCAGCCTGGCCGCGGGAGGGGCTTGTCTTGCGGCGGAGCTGGCGCTGAAAGGTGAACCCGCATTTGCCTTGATTCGGCCGCCGGGACATCACGCATCGAGCGATCACAGTTGGGGGATGTGTTTTTTCAATAACATGGCCATCGCCATCAGAAGGATCAAAGATCGGGCAAAGAGGGTTCTCATAATCGATATAGATCTTCATTTTGGAGACGGCACGGTCAACATACTTCGCTGGGACGAGGGGGTAAACATCGTAAACATCGGGGCCATCGATATGGGCTTTGAGTATCTGAAGCTGGACCAGAACCGATATTTGGATCAGGTGAA
>Ga0272442_10006977_pt1 | contig 14702 bp, 11 predicted proteins | sample SSMForm2O_FD_200262 | JGI IMG/M metagenome (GOLD analysis project Ga0272442, IMG submission 200262) | Marine sediment archaeal communities from Little Sippewissett salt marsh, Falmouth, MA, United States - SSM-Form-2O | ecosystem: Environmental > Aquatic > Marine > Wetlands > Sediment ...
CTATTTACTTTATACTTAAATAAATAACCTGCTTATCAACACCATTTGTCGTATAACTGTTTCACGTGAAACAGTTATACTTCATCCTCTTTCTCATTCACAACTCTCGCTACACTGACGAGCTGATCCGGTTTCTCAATATTTACAAGGATCACTCCTCTAGCCAATCTCCCTTGTATTGGTATTGAATCCACGCTCAATTTGATGCTGCTTCCCTGTGAAGTTATACATACAATGTCGTCATCTTCCTTTACACTTAATGTTCCGATGATTTCACTTGTCTTTTCATCAATTTTGTAAGCGATTTGGCCTCTCGTTCCCCTTCCATGAGGATTGAAATTCTCATATTCCACTCGTTTCCCTAATCCGTTTTCACTAACCAAAAACATTTGCTCGTCTTCCGAAACCCTTAATACACCGATTAATTCATCGTTATTGTAAAGTTTTAATCCAAGAACTCCTCGTGAATTTCTCCCCATTGTTCTCACTACATTCTCATGAAATCTTAAGGCGTTTCCGCTCCGAGAGATTAAGATAACCTCATTTTGACCATTAGTTAATACAGAAGATATTAATCTATCGTTGTTGGCAAGTTTTAATCCAATAATTCCGCGGGTTCTTGCATTTGTAAAATCCGCGGTCTTAACTTTTTTTACTATTCCCCGCCGTGTTGCCATAAAAATAAACTCATTCTCGCTGAATTCCGTCAAGTTAATTACCGTTGTTATTTCTTCATTTGCAGAAATGGCTAATAAGGTTTTTATATGAGATCCTTTGGAAGTTTTTGATCCCTCAGGAATTTCATGTACTTTCATCCAGTAAGCTTTGCCTTCACTTGTTATAAAAAGAATATAATCATGAGTAGAGGCAATAAACAGGTGTTCTATAAAATCTTCGTTTCTCAGGGTCGCAGATGAGGATCCCTTTCCACCTCTGCCCTGGCTGCGGTAACTGGATACAGGCACTCTTTTAATAAAACCTTTGTTTGATAGAAGAACTGCCATGTCCTCTCTTTTAATGAGGTCTTCTACGTTTATCTCTTCAATTTCATCTATGAGGATCTCGGTTCGCCGCTCATCGTTAAATTTATCTGATAGTTCACGTGTTTCTTCCTTTACAATATTCAGAATTTTCGCCTCGCTTGAAAGTAAATCCTTCAAGTATGCTATCAGTTTTCGGATCTCCTCCAGCTCTTCGATAATCTTCTTTGTTTCCAGACTGGTGAGCTTCTGCAAACGCAGATCTAAAATTGCCTGTGCCTGGCGTTCAGATAGCTCGAATCGCTCGATCAAATTTGTTCTGGCTTCTTCAACATTTTTGGATGCTTTGATGATCTTTATTACTTCATCGATATTATCAAGTGCAATTTTCAATCCCAGGAGAATATGTTCACGATCTTCGGCTTTTTTTAGGTCAAATTTGGTTCTCCGAACGATCACCTCTACCCGGTGTCGTACAAAGTAATGAATAATCTCCTTGAGATTGAGCAGTTTTGGTCTACCCTCTACCAGTGCCAGACTATTTACATTAAAATTCTGCTGCAATGATGTATGACTGAATAACTGATTCAGAACTACTTTTGGCACTGCCCCTCTTTTTAACTCAATGACGATACGCATTCCGCTTTTATCGCTTTCGTCCCTCAGATCAGCAATCCCATCAATTTTTTTGTTCCTTACAAGGTCGGCAATCTTAATAATCAAATTTGCCTTATTTACCGCATAAGGAAGTTCTGTAACAATAATCCGCTCCTTTCCTCCGCGTATCTCTTCAAGAGCACATCTGGCTCTCACGGTAATACGACCACGACCGGTGCGGTAAGCCTGTCTTATTCCCCTTTTTCCAAAAATAATTCCATACGTAGGAAAATCAGGGCCTTTAATATACTGTGATAGTTCATCAATAGTGATTTCAGGATTATCAATATATGCCTCTATGGCACTGCATATCTCTCCAATATTATGAGGAGGCATATTTGTTGCCATTCCTACAGCGATTCCGCTGGTTCCATTCGCGAGAAGATAGGGAAAGGAGGCAGGAAGGACTAAAGGTTCCTTCATGCTGTCATCGTAGTTAGGTCCGAAATCTACTGTTTCCTTATTTATATCCAAAAGCATCTGTTCAGCAATTTTTGTTAACCGTGCCTCGGTATAACGCATGGCAGCTGCCGGATCTCCATCGACAGAACCAAAGTTCCCCTGGGGATCTACCACGGGATAGCGCATCGAAAAGTTTTGAGCTAATCTGACTAAGGCGTCATAGATAGACTGATCACCATGCGGGTGGAATTTACCAAGTACATCACCGACAATACGTCCGCACTTCTTGGAAGCTTGATTGGAGCGGAGTCCCATTTCATGCATCGAATAAAGAATCCGACGATGTACCGGTTTAAGACCATCCCGCACATCAGGCAACGCGCGGCTTACAATTACCGACATTGCATAGTTGAGATAAGACTCTTTTATTTCATCTTCAATAGCTATTGGAATAACTCGACCTTTCCGTTCTTCCACAGGTCAACTCCTTTAGTTCATTTTAGTAAAGAGGGCATTCGCATGTATGTGTGAATAAAATGCATTACACATCCAGATTGGAAACCAGAAGAGCGTTATCTTCGATAAACTTTCTTCTGGGTTCCACATGTTCGCCCATTAAAGTAGTAAACATTTGATCTGCCTCAACAGCATCTTCAAGTTTTATCTGTATTATATTTCTTGTTTCCGGATTCATTGTCGTATCCCACAACTGCTCCGGGTTCATCTCACCGAGACCTTTATATCTTTGCAATCCAATTTTATCTTCACCCACATTCAGCTCTTGAAGTATTTTTAAGCGCTCTTTATCGTTGTAGGCGTAATAATCTTTTCTGTTATAGGTAAGCTTATAGAGCGGGGGCATGGCAATGTAGACATGGCCCTTTTCCAACAAATCCGGCATATAGCGAAAAAAGAAAGTCAGCAGCAAAGTCCTGATATGTGATCCATCGACATCAGCATCAGCCATTATTATTACTTTGTGATAACGTATCTTCTTAACATCAAAATCCTTGGCGGCACTTGCTCCGAGTGATGATATTATAGGTTGCAGTTTTTCATTCGAAAGTACCTTGTCGGCACGGGTTTTTTCCACATTCAGCATCTTTCCCCACAAGGAAAGAATCGCCTGAAACTGCCGGTCTCTTCCTTGTTTCGCGCTGCCTCCTGCACTGTCACCCTCAACAATATATATTTCACACTTTTCCGGATCCTGCTCGCTGCAGTCAGCCAGTTTGCCGGGTAATCCTGAACTTTCAAGAAAGCTTTTCCGGCGAGTCAAATCACGTGCCTTGCGCGCGGCCAGACGTGCCTTGGCGGCCATCACAGCCTTCTCCAGGACCTTATTTATGACTGTCGGATACTCTTCAAAATAATATGTAAGATACTCATATACCAGGGAGGACACGATACCTTTAACCTCTGAATTTCCCAGCTTCCCTTTTGTTTGACCTTCGAACTGAGGTTCCGGCACTTTAACAGATACTACAGCGGTAAGACCTTCCCGAACATCATCACCACTTAAAGTGTCTTCCATCTTTTTGGATAATTTAGACTTTTTGAAGAAATCGTTAAATACTCTTGTCAGGGCAGTCTTGAAACCAACTAAATGGGTGCCCCCTTCTTTTGTATTAATATTATTCACAAAGGAAAAAATATTTTCAGTATACCCTTCGTTATATTCAAGCGCTACTTCTATCTCCACATTATCACGCGTAGCTTCGATATATATAGGTTCTTTGTGAATTGGTTTCTTATTTTCACTCAAATAGCTGACAAAAGATTTTACCCCTCCGTCAAATTTAAAATCACGTATTTTACTTTGAGGGTATCTTTCATCTTCGAGATGAATTTTTATCCCCTTATTGAGAAATGCCAGTTCTCTCAAGCGCTGAGCCAAGACGTCAAAACTGTAATCCGAGGTTTCTAATATATCCAAATCTGCCAGAAACCGGGTAACGGTTCCGGTATGTTCACTTATTCCCTGTTCCTCCACGGGCATTAGTGGAACACCGCGTTCATATTTCTGATAGTACTTCTTATTTTCCCTGCTGACGGTAACATCACACCATCTGGAAAGGGCATTAACAACTGAAACACCAACGCCGTGCAATCCGCCTGATACTTTATAGGTTTTTTTGTCGAATTTACCCCCGGCATGAAGTTTCGTCATGACGATTTCCAGCGCACTTATCTTTTCTACGGGATGAATATCAACTGGTATACCACGGCCATTATCCGCAACCGTGATTATATTGCCTTTGCCAATTGTGACGATTATTTCATCACAGTAGCCGGCTAATGCTTCGTCTATACTATTGTCTACTATTTCATAAACAAGGTGATGCAGCCCTTCGGGACCTGTAGATCCAATATACATTCCGGGTCGTTTTCTTACAGCATCCAGGCCTTTCAATACCTGAATATGTTGAGCAGAATATTGGTCGTGCATGTGTTTTCTACCTGTGTTATCGTTTAAAAGAATGCTAAATTATATCTTTTCTGCATATAAAAGTAAAGCAGCTTGCGGAAACCTGGTGTTTTCAAATGTGTAATTGGTTTATAGCACGCTACTTATCAGTAACATAAAATCAGCCATGTAATAACTCTCTCTTTACAATAACTTTGCTGAGCATTTAACACCATTTATCGAAATACTGGCTTATTCCGATAAAATTTTCCCTCTAATCTTCAATCAGTAATAATTCCTTACATATGTTGAAAACTTGTGGATAAAATTCCAAATTCATGCCATAGTAGTAATATGGCTCTGAAAAATGAGTCATATATAATAGAGTTTTTATAGATTTATTATTTTGTTATTGTTAAATACTTATATTATAGGTAATTACATTTTTATTTTTAGTTAACTTTAGTTGTAGAAGTAAGTTACATTTTTTTGAATATATATTTAATGCTTGTGGATAACTTGTGTAAAAAGAGATTATTATTGTGGAGTTATGAATGAGTGAGGATTCACCTAAGTGGGACTACAGCATATTCTGGCAAGAGGCGCTTAATCATTTAAGAACGCAAATCTCAGAACAGGAATATGTTATGTGGTTTCGAAACATTCATTACTACAACTCTCAAGAGAATGAACTGATTCTAGGCGTACCATCATCCTTTTACAGAGACCAGGTTAAGCAGAGATATCTCAAACTTATTCACGATACACTTTTCGACCTTTCTGGAATGTCGTTGAAGATTGAATTCGAAATTGTGAAAATAGATCCTCCAAAATCCAGCAAACAAGATACTCATTCGGAGATGGAATCATTTTCTGACCAGCAGACAAAAATCGCAGCTGAAAACACGGAGAAAAATCCTTATGTTCTTACAAAGGATACTTCGAATAAAATTATCAATACGTCCGAAGCTTCTGGATTTGAGGATGTGATTATCAATAACTCTCATCTATCCCCGACAATAGAAAAGCCTATATCAGCTATCCACACAATACAAAAACATCGTGATCTTAATATATATTATACTTTTAATCATTTTATCGTTGGTGAAAACAATTCTTTTGCTGCTAATGCTTCGATTGCAATCGCGAAAAACCCGGGAACCGCATATAATCCCTGTTTGATATACGGCGGTGTGGGTCTGGGAAAGACCCACCTTATTCAATCCATCGGTAATTATGTATTTAATGAAAACGAAAAATCCAGAGTTGTCTATGTAACCTCAGAAACATTTATCAATGAGTTTATACAATCAATCCAGCAGGGAAAAAATCATCAGTTTAAAAATCGGTATAGAAATGTCGATGTTCTTCTAATCGATGATATTCATTTTTTACAGGGAAAGAATCAGACTCAGGAAGAATTGTTTCATACCTTTAATGCTCTTTATGAATCGAACAAGCAGATGGTATTCACATGCGACCGCCCAGTATCAGAACTGAAACATCTTACGGATCGGCTTCGCAGCAGATTTGAACGCGGTTTGAACGTAGACTTACAACCGCCCAATTACGAAACACGTTTTGCTATTTTGAAAAAGAAAGTTGAAGACAAACGAGCTCCGGTTGATGATCAGGTAATAGAATTGATTTCAAAAAATATCACGACAAATGTCAGGGATCTTGAATCGGCACTTACGAAACTTATCGCCTACTCAGATATTCTCAATAAAAAAATCACTGTAGACATTGCCCAGGAACAACTCAAGGATGTTTTTTCGAACCCGAAGCAGAGCAATATTACAATTGAAATTATTCAACGGGCCGTAGCTGAATATTTCAACCTTTCTCCTTTTGATCTTCGCGGTAAGAAAAGAACAAAAGCTATTGCCTTTCCAAGACAGGTTGCAATGTACATTACACGTAATATAACGGAATACTCAACAACGGAAGTCGGATTGGAATTCGGCGGGCGTGACCATACTACCGTTATGCACGCATGCCAGCGGATAGAAAGCAAAATAAAGATGGATCCATACCTTGAACCTACAATTCAGAGGTTGATACGCAGGATAAAAGAATACGGAACAAAATCTTGATAAGATGTGGATTTCTATGTATGTATTGTGAATACTTCCGTTAGATTGTGTTTTTGTGGATAAAGATGCACGGAAGATATTGAGTTTTCCAGGACGATAATCTACGGTATGAAGAATAGTTAGAAGGCTTTTACACATATACACAGGGCCTACTACTATTATTACTATTATATTTAAACATATTGTAATAGGAGAGAGAGAGATGAAATTCACCTGTGAAAAAAATACTATCCAAAAAGAAATATCAGTTGCCCAGGAAATCATATCTACCAGGAACGCCCTTTCAATACTGTCCAATGTTCTGCTCATTGCTCAAAATAACACTCTTACAATCAAGGCAACAGATTTAAAAGTCAGTTTTGAGACTCAAATTCCCGCTGATATTGCCGAAGAAGGCAGTACTACCGTATTCTGCGACAAATTTCTTGGAATATTGCGTTCATTACCCGACGGAGATGTTGAGTTTTCTCAGGAAAACAGTCGTCTGTTAATACAGCCTTTGTTTAAAAAGATAAATTTTCAACTCAAGAGCATAGCTGGTGAAAAGTTTCCTGAGCTGCAGGAAATTTCTGAAGACCAGTATTTTGAGATTTCTCAAAAAGATATTATCGAGATGGTCAGTCAGACAATTTTTGCGGTGAGCGATGATGAGACACGCTATTTCATGAATGGTGTCTATATGGAAAATCATGAAGGCTCACTTTCAATGGTCGCAACAGACGGCAGAAGGTTAAGTTTCATATCGAAATCATTTGAAAACCAGATTCCTCAGTTTGATTCGGTTATCATACCTCCCAAAGTGCTGCATTTACTGAGAAAGCTTTCAAGCGGTGAAGGTAATGTTAAAATTGCGGTAGGTGAAAAGAACCTCTTTCTGCAGTTTGATAGTCAGCGAATTTCTTCCAGTCTCATCGATGGACAGTTTCCCAACTACAAGAGGGTAATACCGGAACAGCAAAAATATGAAGCTCTTATAAAACGTGATCTGTTTGAAGAAGCTTTGAAAAGGGTTTCTCTCCTTGTTGAGCAGAAATCACGGCGAATCTATCTGAGCCTTTCCGAGGGAAATCTGACACTCACCTCTGAAGAGAGTGAAATCGGAGTGGCGAAGGAAGAATTAGAATGCGTATACCAGGGACCGGAACTTACCATTGCCTTGAATTACCTCTATCTGACTGAACCGTTACGCGTGATCGATGATGAAGAAATAATCATTCGGTTCAGCGAACCGAATAAAGCAATTAGTCTGATGACAAATCCTGAAAAAGAGTTTTTTCATATAGTCATGCCTATGCAGCTTGATTGATGAAACTCGTCTGAGATGAAATGGCGTTTCGTTCAATAAAGACTTACTCATATCGTAATCTTGAGGATCAGAAAGTAGAAATCGATGCTTCACGAATCTTTCTCGTTGGTGAGAATGGTCAGGGTAAAAGCAACTTTTTAGAAGCTGTATATTTGCTGTCTTATGGAAACAGTTTTCGAACTACTCGTCTTAAAGAGATAATTTGTAACGGTAATTCCGAGATGGCCCTGCACGGATCATTTATTCGCCCCGAAGAGGAGAACATTGCAGGTACCATAAGCCTGAAAATGAGTCCTGAGGAAAAAAGTATCTATCTCAATGAAAAGAGAATCCTGGACCGTAAACAGCTCATAGCGTATATTCCTGCCATTGTCTTCAGCCATGATGATATAAGCTTTGTTGATGGACCGCCTGAGCGGCGACGCTGGTTTTTCAATCAGATAATGAGCCTGTTTGATCCCCTTTTTATTGATACTCTTCGTGAATATACAAAAATTGTTAAAATGAGAAATAGTGCTCTTAAAAATAAACAACTTGATCTTGTGCCAATTTATGATCAACAGCTTGCAGTCAAGGGACTCGAAATCCAACAGAAACGATCTAAGCTTATCTCGGAATTTAATCAGGTTGTTGCCCCAATTTTTTCAAAAATATCCCTGTTGAAAGATCATTTTTCGATAGAATATCGACCATCCTGGAAAAACTGTGAAAATCATGATGAAATTCTGCAGATTTTATCCAGAAGAAAGGAACAGGATATTTTGTATGGCACTACCACGAGCGGACCACATAGAGACAGGTTTATATTCCGTCTGGGCAATACGGATTTCGCTCGAATCGCGTCAACCGGACAGCTCAGATTAATGTCGCTGATATTAAGAATTGGCCAAAGCAGATATTTCTCAGAAAAAACCGGCAGACGCCCTATCCTTCTTCTTGATGACGTTCTGCTAGAATTGGATGGAGAAAGAAGAAGGCGATTTTTAACTGAATTGCCTGAACATGAACAGATATTCTTTACCTTTTTACCGGATGAGAGGTATCTTGAATTAGCTGATGATGATACGGCCATGTATTGGGTGGAAAACGGATGTATCCGAAAAATGAAGAACATATAGATAAAAATAACGATCAAAGTGACTCCGAAAAAGAAAAACCTGATATAAAAATGAAATCAGGCCAGGCACCGCCATGGGAAGAGCTGGGAAGAGGGACCGGGAAAATCCCTATAGGAGCATCTGAAGTATTAAAAAAATATTTCGATGTACATCAAATAGAAATGGCAGGTGAATATCACTCTTTTTTTACAAGCTGGAAACAAATCGCCGGAATAGACCTTGCCGCTCATTCCACTCCAAGGGATATAACAAACGAGACACTGATAGTTGAAGCAGATCATCCGGGTTGGATGCAGATGCTCAATCTAAAAAGGGCCGTTATACTAAAAAGCATTCATCAAAAATTCCCCCAGCTCAAAATAAAAAGCATTCGCGTGGTTTTGTTTTCAGGACCCGGGCACATACATCAAAGCGGTATAACAGGTGATCAGCAGAATAAGGAAGAAGAATCTCAATGCTCTCATACTGAATCTGCTTCCGGGCAGGAAGAGGGCGAACACGTACCAGCGCCAAAATACCAGGAAGCCGGGAAACGACAAAATACTGCGGGAGGAGCTATGGGTTCTTTCTCTGATGATGAAGAAGCCACGGAAACAAGCGGCCAAAAGAACAGATTGAAACAGGCGCTGGAGCAGCTGGGTAAGGAAGTGAAAAAGCGAAATAAACCGGGGTCATAGTATGTCGAAGCTTGGTGTTAAAGTATAATTATCTTTTTTCCTTAAAATAATTAATAAAAAACTACAACTCAATCTGCTGAAAATATTACCTGGTATAGAAATAAATCAAATCGAGCACCAAGCTTCGGCACACTGTATTGACAGAGAGACCTATGCTTGAGTATACTACCCAACCTATGGACAAACACTTGTCCATTTTTATGAAAATTCCGCTTTTTGCGATGTAATAAGGAGAAATTCAATGAAGAGGACCTATCAGCCGAGTAAAGTGAAGAGAAACCGCAAATTTGGATTTCGTGCTCGAATGGCAACCAAGGGCGGACGGAAGGTTCTTGCGCGCAGAAGGGCTAAGGGCAGGATAAAACTCTCCGTCGCAGATGAAAAGAAGCCTTACTAGACAGGAACGGCTGAAAAAGAAGAAAGATATCAGCCGGGTATTTACGTCGACTAATAAAGTATCATGTTTTGGTGCAAAGCTATTTTACAGGGAAAACGGACTCGATACAAACAGATTGATGGTAACTCTCGTTCGAAATTACGGTACAGCTGTACAAAGAAACCGGGCAAAACGTGTTATGAAGGAGGCCTATAGACTTATGAAAGACTCCTTTATTACTGGATTTGACCTGGTGGTTGTGCTTTTTCCACATACGGATACTCTTCTAAATCGAATGGACCAATTACAGCAGCTGTGCAGAAAAGCAGCGCTTTGTACGTATTCCGATACCAGTCAGCACATGACTTGATCAAAATAGACTACCGTTTTCTTGAACCGACCGATACGTACCCGGACGATACTCAATTCTTTATGTTAAACTAAATCAGGAGCGAGTATGGACAAACGAACATTATTGGCGGTGGTCTTATCAGTAATGGTAATCACAGTTGGCTTTATAATACAAAGTAAGTTTTTTATGCCGCCTCCAGGGCAGATGGCACAGAGTGCCCAGACGGTACAGCAGGATACCGATGCTCAGGACGCGGTTTCCGGAGAGGGACAGCCCGCGGAATCAGCACAGCAGGGTACAACAGCAGCTCCGGCCAAAGTGGTAGCCACAAGCGCGGGGGCGATTGTTCCTTATGGTGATGATCCCAGCATGCAGACGGTCACACTGAAAACAGAGCAGTTTACTATAGTTTTTGACAATCGCGGCGCGAAGGTAACCTCAATCAAATTGAACGAACATTTTGATAAAGGCGAACCCCTCGAAATGGTGCAGAGGACCAGTGACGAACAAGGTGCTTTTCAGCTGCATTTTGGAGGAGCCTACAGCCCGGCTGTGGATGCGACTTTCAACGTGAGTCGGATTGATGAAAACACAATCGAGTTTTACCGGGATTTCGCGGTCCAAAACCAGCAGGGCAACTTAGTTCCTTTTACTCTTAAAAAACGATTTATCTTCAAACCCAGCGATTATCTGTTTGAGTTGAGGATTTCTATTGAAAACAGTGTAAATGAGTTTCCTCCCCTCGATTTTAGCGGGTATGCTTACACATTGAGCTTCGGACCACAGATTGGTCCTCAAATCGAAGAACTGGACGGCCGGTATACATACAGGCGTTTTTATACATATGCCGATGGTGACCGTGATAAGATTCGGATAAAAAACGGTGAACAGCTGATCAAAGACAGGCTGGTATGGGCGGCCCTGCTCGGGAAATACTTCACGGTTATAGCCATACCCGACGCAACGCAATACGATATTCTCCTTTCGGAACAACCGATGGAAAATGTGGACCCGGCCGACCGGATGTTTTTCTCACGGCCTCTCATACGAAGCAGCAAGAACGAAGATGTATTTCAATTTTACGTAGGACCGAAGCTTTCACGGGAACTCAGCCGGTACAATGATCCGGATGAAAATGGCTTCAAAGCCAGTGATCTTCATCTTGAGGAAGTGATGGATACCGGATCTGTGCTTGGCTGGCTTGAATGGATCCTTAAAAAGGCGCTCGTGCTTTTTTACTCGATCTTACCAAACTGGGGTATCGCGATCATCATACTGACCATCGTGATAAAAATTGTTTTGTACCCCTTTACTCACAAGAGTTATGAATCTACCAGCAAGATGCAGGCCCTGACGCCGAAGATCACGGAACTGAAGGCAAAGTACAAGGACAACCCAACCAAAATGAACCAGGAGATGGCTGCCCTGTACAAAACCGAAGGGGTCAATCCACTGGGCGGTTGTCTGCCGATGATGTTTCAGATGCCGATTTTTATCGCCCTGTACGGTTTGTTAAACAAACACTTTGATCTCCGGGGCGCGGTTTTTATTCCCGGATGGATCACCGACCTCTCAGGACCGGAGACCATTTTCACTTTACCATTTTCCATACCCATTGTCGGATGGAGCGATATACACCTGCTGCCGATCCTTTTTGCGTTGACCATGGTGATTTCCACAAAGACGATGCAGTCCCCGGGAGCGGGAAGTCAGCAGGGCAGTATGAAGATGATGATGTACTTCATGCCTTTTTTCCTCTTTTTTATACTGTACGATGCTCCTTCAGGTTTGCTTGTCTACTGGATCATGACTAACTTTTTAACCATGATTCAGCAGAAAACGATCTCCAAGCACCGGGTAAAGGTAGAAGAAGCCTCGGTGGATGATTCTCCAGGTCCGCAGAAAAAGTCCAAGATGAAACATCCGCAGGCGATCACCTCGTCCGCCGGCAAAAAGAATACTGCTGCCAAAGGCAAGGGCGGCGGGTCCGGCAAAAAGAAAAAGAAGAAATAACAATCGAAATATCCCATCACGCAAGCTGCGGTAACGCGGGTATCATCCCGCTGACTGCAGCTTGGCTGTGTTGGAAAGATCGTAGTACAAGCAGGGGAGGACCAGCGCTTGATGGATTGATGTTAAGAGGTACAATAAGTTCCTTTCAAGGAGAAATATATGATAAGAGAATTCGAAGGAAAAACGGAAAAGGAGGCCATCGATAACGCTGTTAACGAATTAAACCTCGATCGAGAGCATTTTGATGTAGAGATCATGGAGAATACCAGGGGCAATCTGTTTCGCAAGGGAAATGTAAAGATCCGTGTCTACATCGAGGAAGATGATGAGTTTGAAAATGAACAGGAAATAGTCGGAGCACCAGAAGCGGCTTCCAGGCCGGCACCAAGCAGTACTGATCCTGAACCGCAGAATGAGTTTGAGAAAAAGGTTATCGATTATATTGAGACGGTGACCCGTAAAATGGGATTTCCAGGACGGGCGAATGTCGCCTATCGTGAAGCGCAGAAAGTAGGTTTCAACATTGATTCAGAACATTCCGGAATTTTAATCGGCAAGAAGGGCAAAAACCTTGACTCACTGCAGCTGATTACCAATATTTACGCGGGACGGCTCGATGAGGGCAGACGGGTGGTTATCGACGCGGAAAATTACAGGAGCAGGCATGAGGATAATATCATCCGGAATGCTCACAGGACCGCGGCCCAGGTGCGGCGCAGCAAGCGATCACGGCTGCTGGAACCGATGAATCCGTTTGAAAGGCGGCTGGTACACACCACACTGACTGAAATGAAAGATATCGAAACAAAGAGTGAAGGTGAGGGTCTGTACAAGCAGGTCCGTATCATATATCGGGGCGGAAGACAGCGTCATTACTAGGTCTCTGCTAATTGTGAAATACAAAACCCGGCGGGTATACCTGTCGGGTTTTTTTTCGCGATGCTGTAAGCACGGGGAGTATCACCGCGTCGTGGTTTTCGTCTGGTCTTTATTCTCTTTATTCATGCGTTTTTGATGCCTTCTATTCAAGGCGTGCAGAACAATAAAAAATACAATGGAGAGTATCCACAGAAGCATCAGTATGATAGCTGCCGCGTTATTCTGAAACCTTACCCAGAAAAAGGCGAAATAGGAGAGAAAGGCTGAAATTGCGGTAAGAAGAATCAGAATGGCATGGTTTGACAAGCCGAAGGTCATCAGTTTGTGATGGATATGCTGCCTGTCGGGGGCGTGAAAGGGAAGTCCCCTCCTGGTCCTTCTGATAATAGCCGCGAAGGTATCCAGGATAGGAATGATCAGCAGGGTGATTCCATAGGGCAGGGCGAAAGAAACATTTACGTCCTTGAACGTCAGGATTGGCAGGGTGGAGAGTACGAAACCGATAAACAGGCTGCCCGAGTCTCCCATAAATATTTTCGCGGGAGGCAGGTTAAACAGCAGGAAAGAGAGCAGGGCCCCGAAGATGGCCATTGAGATAAAGGCGGCGTTGTAATTTTCTATGGAGAAGGCGGCGAGCCCGAAAAAGAGAGCGGCAATGGCCGAGAGTGAGCCTGAGAGCCCGTCGATACCGTCGATGAGGTTTATCGCGTTGGTGACGCCTATGATCCAGATGAAGGTGATGACGGGGCCTGTCCAGCCGAGGTCGATTGCCGACTCGGTGAAAGGGATATACAACTCCCTGAAATAGTTGCCCGCGAAGATGAAAATAGCGGCGGCGACGATCTGACCATACAGTTTATAGTATGGACGCAGGTTCTTGAAATCATCCAGAAGTCCGACGAAATGGATGACTATACAGCCGAGGACAATGGAGAAATACTGTTTTCTCAGTACCAGTTCTAAAAACTTTTCATATTCCAGCACAAGCAGAAACAGCACTATGATAAATACGGAGGTCAGAAATATTCCTATCCCCCCCAGCCTGGGTATATTTCCGCTGTGAACCTTACGGTCGTCGACAGTGTCATACCATTTGAAGTGATGCGCCATTTTCAATAAAAAAGGTGTCAAAAGGAGGTTTACGATAAAGGGGAATATTCCGGCGCTTATAATTAAAAATAGATTGTCTTCCATGTTGTTACTCTTATCTCGGCAGTTTAGGTCGTATTATTCACCCTGTCAACTCAGCCTTTATTGTGAGTTTGTTTTTCGGCCTGTTTCAATACTGATAATTATGGGCCGTTGACGGCTGACAGCGTTTTTTTTATTCGCTATACTCTACAGAATACCATTATTTTTGTATATAAAAAATAAAGGAGCATAAAATATGCGCGATAGAAAATTTCTGTTTACTTCAGAATCAGTCAGTGAAGGTCATC
>Ga0272442_10006979_pt1 | contig 14700 bp, 4 predicted proteins | sample SSMForm2O_FD_200262 | JGI IMG/M metagenome (GOLD analysis project Ga0272442, IMG submission 200262) | Marine sediment archaeal communities from Little Sippewissett salt marsh, Falmouth, MA, United States - SSM-Form-2O | ecosystem: Environmental > Aquatic > Marine > Wetlands > Sediment ...
CGATTACGCGCGACGATTACGGCTCACGATCGGGCCCGCCAGACCCTCGTCTTCCGTAATCGTCGCCCGTCATCGTCGTCCGTTCCCCGTCTCATCCGTTTTCATCGAACTTTTGACAGAAGCGGCGAGACACCAGGCGGGATCGATCGCACACTTGCGCTCCCAGACATCCGGCAACGAGTCGCCGTCTGCGTCCACCGCGTCGGTCCACAGAACGTGAAGAGCAGGACCAATGTCACCCGCCGCCTCGCCCGACGCCGCTATCCTTGCGCCCTGCTCCTGGCCACCCTCTATCAGGAACGCGAGGGAGTTGCTGATCGCCCACCCGTCGCGGTCAACGACCTCCTGCACCGCGGCGGAGAGATCGGGAGTGCGTTCCCGACTCACATCCGACGGAGCCGTGCCGCCCGTCCAGGTCGGCACACGCCAGAGCACGCTGGCGGTTGTAGCGGGCCGGGACGAAATGTTGTCCGGCGCCGCACTGAATGTTGCGCTGGAGTCCGTCGCCTCGGCGCGGATCAGGAGGTGTGACGTCTTGTTCTGCGGCTGGTCAGACTCGTACAGCACAACATTGCTGAATACGCTCACGCCATCCTGCGGCGCGTCATCGTCGTCATTCACAAAGACCACCCAGCTCATCGTACCGGTGTAGTGCTGACCGACCGGTATCCGGTAATGCGCGGTGGAACCCAGGGGCTTGTACCTGTAGTTGTTGTAGGTCCGGTTACCCCATTTGCCATGGAGTGAGAAGATCCTGGATTCCGTCTTTGTCGTGGGATCGGTATCCAGGCCGAGCGCGTGGATCTCGCACAGTTTCGATGAACTGAAGTCGAACTCCAGAATCGTCTTTGAGGTCACCTGGTACGGCGTAATCGGGTGCGCTTTCCATGTGTTGCCGTCCAACCTGATCGTGCGGCCGCAATCGCCGATGGTCGCCGTTCCGCCCTGGTCTTCGTTGGCATAGCCAACCAGACCTCCGTCTGTCACAATCGCGCGTGTGCTCAGGTTCGAGCCTCCGGAATGGAACTGGATCGCCGCATCGAGAACCGTCGCGCCACGCGGGATGCCCACGTTGTCGAACCTGATGCCCACGACGCTGTTGCTGCCCAACGTGAGTGCAGTACAATCAGTCACCACGGTACCGTCATCCAGTTCTTCCGCATCGTCCGATCCTGCCCCAGCTCTGCAGCCCTCCATGGCTGCGGTGCCTGCCGCGCCCATGGCATGCAGAGCGCTGACCTCGCGACTGTTCAGTGCACGACGGTAAACACGCACGTCGTCGAAGAACCCCTTGTGGGGATTGCTGCCGTGCACCCTGAGTTCGAAGCGATTCAGCATACAGATCCTGCCGGCGGCCTTTTCGCTCTCCAGGACACCGTTCATGTAGAGCCTGACCTTGTTGCCGGCCCGCACACAGGCGATGTGATGCCATTTCCCGTTGTTCACTGCCCCGGCCGATGTCAGGCCGAAGCCCACGACCCGCTCCCCCCGGCCATCCATCCTGATGTCCAGGCCTCGACTGTCTTCCGAGCCGTAGGAAAGCCTGAGCAAGCGGCACACGGTGTTGCCGCTTGCACCGGCCTCAGTGCAGTTGATCCACACCGACACCGAGACGTCGTGGTATATCACGCGACTTAGCTGCGAGCACAGAACATGATCGTCAGAGCTGTTCCCCCCAAGCCAGAGGCACTTGCCGAGAATGCCGTCTCTCCAGAAATTCTCTCGTGACACCGTGCCGTGATTGCCGTTGCCGCTCAGGTCCGTCGCTCGGGCTCCGGTCCCCTCGTCAAGCGGCCAGTGCACAAACAGCGCATCGTCCTGCCATGCCCGCGACAGCCCCGTCTCAAACCTTTCGGTGGCGGGCGCCCAGGTGCCGCCGATGCTGTTCGCCCCGTAACACCGGTAGTAGTAGGCGGTGTTGCTGCTCAGGCCTGAGACCGTTGCACTGAACGGTCCTCTGCCCATCGGGCCCAACGCTTCGGCATGTTCCCACATGCCCGCGTTTGTGCCGCCGTCGCTGCTGCCCCAGTAGATCCAGGCCTGGCACGGCACGCCGCCGGTATTGTTCAGACCGCCGGTGAGAAGAGCGGATGCCGTGCGCGGATCCCAGATCGCGCCGCTGCCGTTGTTCACAACCGGCGCAGACAGCCCCGTATCCAGGCAGACGATCCATTTACCGGCATCCGTATAGAGCCTGGTGCCGACCGGGTACGGCGGATTTCCGTAGCCGCCACAGCTGAGCCCTTCAATTATGTGGTATTCGCGCCCTTCCCTGTCGTAACCGTCCGGCCCCAACTTCAGCACTTCGATGCCGCCGCCGTCGACAATGAGCTTGCCGTCCGCAGCGGTCGATGCGTTGCAGCCCCCACCGGTCCACATGAGTTTGCCGTCGGTGAGGCGGACACATTTCAGCTTGCCGCCCGCGCCGCCGTAACTGTGAGAATCCGGGATGTACGCGTAGTCGCCGGCCACCGCGGGCAACGCGTACTGGACGCAGTAGTTCCCGGCGGAATCGTACCAGTCATCCGACGAGGCGCCGATGGCCCGCACACCCCGCACGTCGAAGACCTTGTCCGGGCCGTACGGCACCGGGGTCATGTGGCCGCGTCCCGTCATGCTGCCCAGGCTGATGCTCGACCGGCCGGTGAGGATGTCGGTCATGTAGCCGCTCTGAACGAACCAGCGACGACCTTCCCTGTCGAGTCCCCATGTGCAGCAATGCTCGTTGTCGCGCCCCTTCCAGAACACGTCGCCGGTATGCTTGTTCATCGCCAGCGACTGAAAGATCACGATGTCGCCTTCGACCAACGGCGACGCACCTTGACCTTTGCCTCCTGCCTCCTCACGCGTATTCCCCAGGGCCCGTGTATCACGCGACCAGATCATTTTGCCGGTGAATCTGTTGAAGCAGCTCGCCTCGCCGTGCCGGCTGTAAGTAAACAGGTATTGGTCGTCCACGGCGGAATGCGACTGCGGCGCTTTCCCGGGGATCTTGGTCGTCCAGAGGATCTTCCCAGTCTCGGCGTCGAGACAGCGAGCGCCCCCCTTCTCCGTGTAGATCAGCCCGTCCTTATACAGCGGGCAACCGTGACTGCCGCCGACGTTCGTGCGCCAGCGCTCGATGGGCGGCCAGTTCTGCAGCCAGCCTTTCTCGGGCGACACGTAGGTGCGACTCGGCCCACCGTAACAAGGCCATCCTTCGAGCGGACGCTTGGTGACCGTGATAACGGTCTCGTCCGTATCCACGCCGCCGCGATAGTCGCCTACCGTCAGGGTGAGCCGGTGTGTTCCGATCCCCAGCTCTACCAGGCCCTTGTCCGTAACAACAACCGGATCACCCGAATCGGTCCATGTCCACGTCATCAGGAGCGGATCGCCATCCGGGTCACTGGAGCCGGCCCCCGTCAGATCGAGCACGAACGCTGCGCTGATGCCCTCAATCCGCTCACTCCGATCCGGTCCCGCATTCGCGTTGGGTGGGGTATTCGGAGCATCTTCGTGCACGACAAAAACAACGTCCTTCTCGTACGTCGGCTCGTCGGGATCATTCGACGCAAAGGTGAGTGTGACTGTATAGCGGCCAAGCGGCAGGCCCGTTGCGTCGTAGCTGACGTTGAACGTGCCTGTCCCTCCTGCCGCTACACTCCCGCTCGTGGCTGTCTTGCTGAAACGCGCTCCCGCGGACAGGTCTACCAGGTGCCCGTATCGCTTGCTGTCGCCCTTGACGTTATAGGTCAGCATCCAGCACTGAGTGCTGTTCACGAACGACAGGTCGTAGATCTGGCCCGCAGAATTCCAGTGCCCCATGTCCAACGTTGTCAGCAGGTTGCCCGAGGCCCCGTCCATGCAGTGGATCCGGGTCTTCGGTGTGTTGTACCGCGTATACCAGACCTTCCCGTTGATAGCATCGTGATGATTGTAGTAGTACTGCCGTTCGCCGACCGGATGCGTCTTCTGAACCGCCCCGCTAGCCGCGTCCAACTTGCAGATATCGTATGCGTAGTACTGGGAAGCATAGAACTCACCGGAGTCCCGTGCGAGCGATGTAGGACCGTAGCCTGTGCCCCAGGGATTGTTGATGGTCTGGGTATTCGCTACCGTGTCGATGTTGAACTTCTGGAACTTCTTTGCGCTGCGGTCAGCGATCCACAGGTCTGCCCCCTCCATATCGAGGGCGTACACGCGGTGGCTGCCGCCGAGCGCCTTGGTGGTGATCGTCGAACCGTTTGATGCGTTGATCTTGCCGACCTCGTCGTCGTAGTAGTAGCCGACCCACAGGCAGTCGCGCGTGGCGTCATAGCTCATCGTGTATGGGTACGCGTAGGTTGAGTAGCTGCTCACCCAATTGATCACGAATTCCCTGATGATGCTGGATTGATCCAGCTGCACGGCCTCGCTGACGGACCAGTTCAGGGTCCTGTCGCCGCTGTTGCGGATGGTCACAGTGCCCGTTCCTGTGCCGCTTCCTTCCGGGATCAGGACATAGCAATCATCAACCTCGATATCGGGCGCACGTATGGTGATCCGTACCGTGTCGCTGTCGACCCCACCGCGGAGATCTCTCACGGTCAGCGTGATGTCGTGCACTCCCGGCGCCAGATCCACGCTGGGTCCCACGCCGTCGGCCGTAGAGCCATCGCCCATCGCCCATTCGTATACGAGCTCGTCACCATCCGGATCCATCGAGCCGGATCCATCCAGGGTCACCGACATGACCGGCGCCGTCGCATCCAGTGTCCGGTCCTGCCCCGCATGGGCCGTGGGAGCCCCGTTCGCACCGGGCACATGTACAACGAAAAGGAAAGGCTTTTCCTGTGTAGAGCCGCCGTTTGAGTCGAGTGCCACACCTGCGTGGTGGATTCCGATCGGCGCAGTGGTTCCGTCGAACACCACGTTGATGTCGCGGGAATCCGTCGGAGGCACGCTTCCTCTGTCGGCCGACTGGCTGAACCACGACAGCGCCCCCACGTCCAGCAGGTGTATCCAGTATTTGCTCTGCCCGCTCACATTGTAGTCGTGGCGGTATGTCAGCACCCACACCTGGCGGTCGTTACTGACGAAGGCCTGATCCTTTATGCGTATCTGCGCGGAGTCCCAGTCGGGCATTGTGACCGTTCGCCGGATCCGTCCTTTCGCGGGGTCGAACTTCCGCAGTTCGTTCTTGGGTGTATAATAGGCCCCGTACCAGATGCCGTTGTCGCCGTAGCTGATGTGATTGTAGTAGTAGTAGAAGTACTCCACCTCGTCGTAGGTGGACTGGATAGCGCCCGTCGAGGGATTGAGACGGTAGATGTCGTTATAGTCACCGCTGGAGGTGGCGTACCAGTTCCCGCCTCCGATGGCCATGCCGTACGCGTAGCTCCAGCCGGAGGGAAACGGGGTCTGGCCTGCCACCGACATGTTATCGAGGTTCAGCTTGACGAAACGGGTATTCACATAGTCCGTTGCCCACAGGAACCCGTTCTCGATCTCCATGCCGTAGGGGCGTGTACAGGCCGACCCCATGTTCTTCGTTGTCAATACCGAGCCATTGCTCGTGCTGACTTTCTTGATGTCGCTGCTGTAGTAGTATGCGAGCCACAGACAATTGCGAGTGGTGTCATATCGCAGGCTCGTGGCTGACGTCCACGGACTTGCGAAGTCTTTGACGACCTGGCCCTCGACACGGTCGTTCAGCGTCCAGTTGAGAGTCGCGTCGCCGTTGTTGAGGATGTTGAGCGACTGTGTGACAACCGTTCCCTGCGGCACGGTCACGATCGCCTCGGTGGTATCGATCTCGATCTCCGGAACGGCATGGCCGATGGTCGCCGCCAGTAGAAACACCAAGACCATGGAGGGACGACCTCCGTGTCGTCCGCGGCCGGAACAAAGCCCGGCCCTCCAGCTCGAATTGCCGTCCGACGACTCCAACGGGAAGATGGGCAGGATCTGCCCCGGTGACTGTTTCACGACTGACTCCTTTCAGGAGGCCGAACCGGCCTCCGCGTTGCCCCTACAAACGGGAGTTTTGCGGTCTCACTTGTATATTGTGTGGTCTTTTAGACTCCCTTAGCTCCCCCTTTCGTGCGATGTTAAGTCACGGCATTCCAACATGTTAACTTGACAATCGATACTTTTTGACCAATTATCGACACATGGCCGAGCCTATCGCACTGACCGATGGTTATTCGCCCACCATTCTGTTCGCGGGTCACGGGCCGGGGAATGCGGCCCTGCACCGAGCCGAGCACCGCCTGTTCGTCTATGCCCTGCTCTGCTGGAGTGGGGCTAACATGCGTGTGGGAACCAGGAAGAACGCGCTGGTCGAATTGCCGAAACACGGGATCTGGATGTCGGCGCCCGGAGAGCGGCTGCTATTTCACGCTGCCGGACCATGCAGGACAGGGTGGATCCATTGTCGTGCGACCAGCATCAACCCGTGGCACAAAAGAAGGCCGTGCTACTGCTTCCACGTCGAGCATCCCGACTCGGAACCGCTGTTGGAGCCGACGCCCGTTGCGATCTGGGGCATGGACCTGCGGCACGCGCCGCCGAACCAGATCGCGCCCTGGGCCTCGCGCACCTGTTTCGAGATGATACAGCAGTGGGAAGATCACACCGACGACGATCTCATCGAGGCAAACGGCTCCCTTGCGACGATCTTCCATCGATGGCGACAGGAGCTGCGCAAGAGCAACCGGAAGGCAAAGCACATCCCCGACATGCTCGCGCTGGAACCGGAAGACGCGATGCGATGGTACTCAAAGCGCGTGATCCGCAAGGCGGGCATGGACGTCACTGTCGAGAACATTGCCGACGAGATGCATGTGACTCCTTCTTCTCTCACCCGGATATTCCGCCGGGCGAACATGTCGACGCCCGGCAGACAGCTGCGTGAACGGCGTCTCCAGTCTGCCGCGAACCAGCTTCGCACGACGCGAAGGACCGTGGAACAGATCGCGAAATCATGCGGCTATGCCAACGCGACATCCTTCCGCCGCGCCTTCAAAAAGGCGTTCGGCATGCCGCCGCGCGCGTTCCGTCACACCAAGCCCGGAAAGGGCCCTGCCGGCTGGGAGAAAAGAGCGGCGGCGAAGTAGCAGGAAGGGAACAACAAGGGACAGAAAGAGCAGCAGGAAGTTGGACACATAGCGGAATTCGTTAGAGTTCCGTTCTGCACCCCGGGTGGCACTCTGAATTGCGAGGCAATTCCGCTACATCTTAGGCTTCTCAGCTTCCCGCACCACGGCACCATGTTTGTCACTGATAATGAGAACGGCGAATTTCTGGACGTTCTCGATTTCATTGGTATTGAGCGAGGTGTAGTCAAACCGGCCGCGCAAGTCGGTGTAGCCATCCTTGAAGAACTGCACGTCCCCGCCGTGCATCCGGGCGTAAACCTTGACGTAGATTTTGGACAGCGGCTTACCCGTCTGCTCGTGGGTCACGCGCACCTGGCCGTAGTTTTCCATCATCTGGATGCAGAGCGAATTCGGGTAGTAGGCCTGCATCCGCTTGATACCGGCCGCCGCAATCTCAATCATGATGTTACGGTCACGGAATTGTTCAGGCAATTCCAGATTCAGCGAGTTCTTCCCCTTCGGCAGTTTCGTGATGAGCGTCTTGTTGGGCTTGATCACTGAAAACTGTCCGCTGCCCGCCTGCACAAACGGCTGCCGCGAGAACAGCAGCTCAATATCCATGAGGTAGAAGTTCACACGGCAGGCTTCCAGGTTCTTGTACCGGATCGTCGCCACACGGTTCTCAACCTTGAGCTCAAGGTTCGGTGCGGTATCCGCCAACTGCGTCTGCTGCTGGGCCCGGTCTTCCTGATCAACGACCTTCGCCTTGCCGCTCTCGATCTCCTCGGCCTGGGCAATAACATCCTGGAACAGATGCCGCCAGCGTTTGACCGGGTGCTCTTCGTACTTCTTCGCCAGTCTTTTCGCCGCATCCGGGCTCTCGCGATAGAACGCCATGTAGGCCTTCAGATAATCGTGCTGGATGTCGGTATGGATCTTCCGGTCGGAAATCGCGTCAAAGAACTTCATGGCTTCGGTCACCCGGTCCTGCAGAAGCAGGTAGATGACGGCGCTCATGCGGTCCGCATCGGTCAGTTTCGGACGGTAGGAGAGGACGCGCATGGCGCGGTCATACTGCTGATGGAACTGGTGATTCAGGATCCTGCGCTTCTTGCCCAATTGGTAGACGCGCGCATTCACCAGCGGCCAGTACTCCTTGTGCTGATACACATGCCGCTCGATCGGGTTGAGCGTCAGGAGCGGCGATTCAATAGCCGGCCCGCACTGCTTCGCAAACGACGTGTGCGGCAGGTATTGGCGCATTACCGAAACATCGTTGTGATAAACACCGTAGGACCAGAGCGTACCGTTGTAGACATGCCGCTGATGCAGGAGCGGAATCACTACATTGAAGAATTCACGATTCCTCATCCGGAACGCGATCATCTCGAGGTCCAACCGGTCTATGTTGTGATCCCTGAGATAGGCCAGAACCTGTCCCTCACCAGCATGCTGCGAGACATAGGGCCACGACTCGGTGTCAAGCTTCGTGAGCTTGGTCTTCACGTTGAACACGAACGGCTCGGCGCTCGCGATCAGGGTTTCACCCTGAGCCACGTGCACCGGGTAATGCCGGTACTTGCCCGACGCGGGGAAATAAAAGAAGAACTCGACGGTCTGTGTGGCGTACGGATCGAGCCGGCGGTGCAGGCTGCGCGTGTAGAAACCGTTGAGTACCGGCATGGCGCCTTCCGGAATCTGCAGGAGCACGTCGATCTTCCGGCGTGACGAGGTTGGATTGGTCAGCGCAACCCGGCAGCCGTACACGCGATGTGTCCGGAACTCCTCGGTCACGAATTTGTCAAACCGTTCATTGTTTTCGTGGCGGTACCGGTCGTCCCGTGCGAAGAAGTTCTGGCTGACCAGGATTACCTTCGCATCCTCGGCGCTCTTGACGTGCTTGATCTCCTTGTGGAACACGATCGCGCTGTTCTTCGGCGTCAGTTCGAGGCGCGCACCCTTGAGATCCGTCTTGTGCTCCGCACTCTTGAACGGGAGGTCCGTAACCGCCAGGGCCATCATCATTTCCGTGAAGCTGCGCGACGCCTCGGCAATGTTCGGCGACAAGAAACCGGCTTTCCCGTCAAAGCCGGCATAGTCCTTCCAGAACCCGTTAACACTCACGAGACCGGCGACCTGTTGCTCGATCGGCAGGTGGTAGTAGTTGTTCTCGACCCATTCCTCGGTCTTATCGAGTTTCTGGTAGAACCGTCGTGCGGACTCCCGGCGTTCCCGGTCTTTCTCTTTGAAGTCGAAATACTCGGCATCCGCCACCACATGCTCATCCGCCGCTCTCATGTCCAGTTCCTTCAGTTCATCCTTGGCGACCGACTGCCGACGCTCAAGAAGCTTGCGGGCAGGCGCCGTTTCCGGTGCAGATGACGCTTTCGGCGCATCAGCGGCAAGCCCCCTGGCAACCGGTCTTGCAGCCCCGGCTTTTAGATAGCCCCCGCCGAAGCCGCCGCCCGCGAGCTTTGCTCCGTCCACCGGCACTTCGAAGGCCAGTTCCTCCGCTTCCCCCAGAGCCACCGCCAAGCCCTGTGACTCCAGCGCACCGGACTTGAGGGCCGTCTTGAAGAAGTAATTGTACTGCTCGATATCAGGCGGGATCAGGTCATAGAGGTCCTTCACGTGACGCGCCCCGTGAGCCGCTTCGCCCCGAATCCTCTGCGCGAGCAGCGCGCGTTCAACAATGTTGAGCCGACCGTATTCCCACGGCTGTAGAAACCGGTCCAGCGTCTCGCCCAGCAGCCAGTGGTCGAGGAATGTCTTGTCCTTCTTGTTGGCCAGGTACGGCAGAATGACCGATTTGAAGAACTCCGGATCTTTGTTGTAGAGAAAGAAGTTCAGTTCGTGGCAGGCATACTTGGTGTAGAGTTCTTTCTGCTCTTCAGGCTCCATCTCCGGCCAGTTCAGGACAAACCCGAACTCGGCAAGCGTGGCGTTTCCGCTCAGCGTCGAGTAGAGCTTGAAAACCTTCGGCAATGAATCGTAGACCTCGACCTTCGAGGTCCGCAGATCCTCGACCGCGAAGGCGTTGCCGGCCTTTGCGATGCTGATGTTCTTTTGCTCCGAGAAGTGGGCATCCGGCTTCAGTACCCGCGCGTGACGGCGATCACGGTGGTCTTCCTTCTTGCGGGCCAGTGCAATCTCGCGGTACACGGCGTTATCCACGTTGAGCGCCACAACGTGCACCTGCTGGCCGTTGCCCAACGCCTCTTTCGGAATCTCGATCTGGCCCTTGCGGTTCGGAACCAGGTTTTCGAGAACCATCGATACCGAGGGCAGGAAGTCCAGATTCGAAAATCCTGCGCCGGTTGCGGCCGAGCCGCCATACCGCCCGTGCGCCGCACCGCGTGAGCCCGGAGACCGGGACCCGTAAATGCCCTTCATGATGACCGGTGGTTCGGCAAACTGGTGGCCCGTATCCGTTTTCCGGATACTCCACGGGTTCAGCAGCAGGCTCGGGCGCTTCAGCATGTTGCCCGGGAACCGCTTCGCATATTTGCGCTCGAGAACATAACGATACTCGTCGCCAATGTTGCGGCCTGAGACATAGAGTGAACGCGGCATCAGGAAACGTGTCGCAACCGGCGACAGGATCGTGGGACTGCCGATAAGGCTGAACGGTGTATATGCGTCAACGAACCGCGTCGCAATCACGTGTACCCGTGTCGACCGAGTGGCATGGCCCAACGTAATCAGGATGTCGTCATCCTTCTCTACCACGGACTTGATCTGGAGTGGGGTCATGTTGCCCTGCCCCAGAACACGGTGCTTCGACAGGAGCTGATCGCCGACCTTCTTTCCGTTCGTGACACGGATCGTGAGATACCGGTTGCTCGATTTGATAAAGCAGCTGAAATCACCGGCAGGCAGGTCTTCAATTACGAGAAATCCGTCCTGGATCGATGCCTGCTTGCGAAAGTCTCTGACGAATGTGTTACCGCGCTTCTCGAGAAGGGATACGGCGCAGGCCAGGTCTTCCGGCGTTTCGCGCATGAACGGAATTCGGATCGTCTCTCCTACCAGTGCATGGACTACCGGCCTGTGGGCACAGGCATTCGCAGGAAGAGTCCATGTATGCGACGTGTTTTCAGGCCCCCTGGCCGTGACATAGACAATATCTTTCAGCGCGCCGAGATGGATTCGCCCGAGCTCGTCAGTTTTGAGCGAGACATGCTCTCGGCGGGTGAAATCCTTGTGCTTAAACGTAAAGTGCACCGCCCGGCCGGGCTTTGCTTCACCGGTTTTACCCAGCAGCTCCAGCGTGTAGCCCTTGGCACTGTGACGAAGATGAAGGTCCTCGGTTTTGTCGGTCCGGTCCACGAGGTTCACGCTGAGCGACCGTGAGTCGGCCAGGTCGACCTTCTTGTTCTGGCTGATGTTCCGGACCTTGCCGCGAAGTCCGAAGTTGAGTGCGACCAGGTTTTTCGGGACTTTGAACTCGTATACCAACTCCTTCCTGTCGTCGAACTTGAGGTCCTTGACCTCCTTGCTTGTGCTGATCCCTTCAATATCGGTGGTGGTGATCGTCAGGACGGGCTTCTCGAGCAGGCCGACGTCGACATGGATGCCGTTGACGGTCAACTCCGGCCGCATAACAACGCGGCAGGTCTCACGGTCCAGCAACGTCTCGCGTTCGGCGTAGAAACTTGCGTTCAAGGCGTAATTCTCGGACTCGTGCCGGAACCGGCCGAGTGCTGAGAAGCCATCATGGGTGATGACAATATCCTGGAGCCCCGGACACGCGGTGAACGGCACCGCGATCTCACCGTCGTCATCAGCCGTATATTCGTGTCCGGACAGCCAGATCGTGGTATCCTTCAGTCTTTGCCCGATGCCGTCGAAGACGTTGAACACGTGGCCGGCGGAGCCAAGACGCTGGGTATACAGGAGGCGCCCCTTTCGTATAAGTGCCCGGCTGCTGATCCCGTTGCCGATGAACTCAACGACGTACACGCCCGGCTTCTTGATGTGGGGAAACTTGAAAGTCTCGACATGACGGCGCAGCGGGATGTGCTTGTACTCGTGGGTATACTCGATATTCGCGACCAGGCCATCAAGATCGATCGCGGTCGAGATCTCGGACTTCTTCTCACGATAATAGTTGTAGGTGTTGACTTCAAAGGTGCGAACGATCAGTTTCTCCACGTTCTTGATCGCCAGGCTGAGCATAACCGGGTCATCCGCATCCACGAATTCCGGGTTTGTCGGAAGCAGTTCCAGGTCGATCCGTTCCTTCAGGGAGCGTACTTCTGACGGCTTGAGCTGCGAGTACCACTCCTCCATATCCCCGATCCCGTTAACCATTTTGGTCTCGGCGAACAATTTCTTGAGATAGTTGTGCTCGACATAGTCCTCGTAGGCTTTAAAGTCGGCAGCGTCTTTCAGGTAGTGCATCAGGTAGTATCGAACCAGTTTCTCGTCAGTACCGATCGGGGGCAGTTCCGTGTACGCACGGAAATCAGACTTCATGTTGACGGTCCGGCCGTAGAACTGACGTTTCTTCAGATAATCACGGTTCACATAGTGTACATTGCGCGGGAGCCTGATGTATTCGTCGAAGCGTTCCTTGTTAAAGACACCGCGTTTCTGGTCTACGAGCAGGCGTTTGTAGAGCACGTGCGCCTTCAGTGAATTTTGTACGGGCGGCAGGCGCCGGACAAAGGCTTCGAGTCGGGCCAGGTAAGCATCCTGTTCCCTGGGATCCCGCTTCCAGTCGGTATCCTCGCTCGGCTTGAGCTTGACCAGGTAGGTGTTGATGAAATTCGTGTTCTTGATGAGTTCAGGCTTGAGCTTCAAGCATTCTTCGAGTTGCTCAACCAGCAGTTCGCGGTGTACACGGTGCGATCCGAACCCGCCGCTGTGCTTCGTGTTGAGGTCGTCCACGATTAGCTTCACCACACCGGGATAGTCGGGCCGTTTCAGGCGTGACAAAAGATGGCGGCGCTGATCGGAATTGAGTGGTGTGCGGACAAGATAATCGAACGCTGACTCTTCGAAATTGCTGGTGTTCTTGCGGTGCGAGAACGCGATCTTGGCCAATCGGTCGAAACTGATCAGGTTCTGGTCCAGCGTTGTCGGTAAGGTGACTTTCTTTTCGAGTTCGATCTTCTGGTGGTTGAACCGGAGCCCGAGCCGGTCGCGCAGGTGCTTGAGTGTGGTCTCGGAGTTGGTATTGTACTCGAGCAGGGCCTGGCGGTTCCGGATCTGCTCCACTCTGCCGGTATAACCGTACCGCTTGATCCACTGTTTCAGGGTGTCCCGAACCTTGTCGTACTGGCCGGTATGTTGGTAGTGCAGTGCGTGATAGAAGTAGTAGTCCCTGGTACCGGGTATCAGTTCCTTGAGGGCTTTTTCCCGATCATCGGCCAGCGCAAACTTTTCGATATAGCCGATATCGTTAGCCGGAACAGTCGAAGTAGAGCACAGGACGGCCAGAGCCAGGGATACACATTGCTTCATGACAGGACCTCTCGCGGTTAGCGATTCAATTGTGCCGAAATGCACCATGGGCACACTTCGAAGTGTACCGCTTTTGCCACCGGCATCAATAGTGGGACGTCAGCCGGAGACGATTTCTTCGGGAAAAAGCACCAGAGAGGAAGAATCAACGTTTCACCGTCTTACGCGCCCTCGACTGCACGGGGTCATCGATCAGGGAAAAGATACTTATCTCTTTGTGCTATTATGGCATTTCGGGCACAGAAGTCTGCGCTATTCCAACCTCGCCCTCACCCGATAGAACCCGCATGCGGCCGGGGTGTTGTTGGTGTATTCGATCATGCGGTCGGTGGTGACCAGGATGTTCGAGACACCCGGCACGGCCGGCCAGTCCGGATTCTTCACCCCCCACACCCGGATGTTGTCCCAGTAGTGCGTGTCGTCGCCGTGTTCGCCCCGGGCACGGATGACGATCCGCACCGTCAACCCCATTAGCCCCCCGCCGCCGATCAACGCCGCCGCCACCGTGGCAATCCCCGCCGTTTTCAGCGCCGCCTGCCAGGCCATTTGCCTCACCAAGCGATCCGCCAACCCCCGAACCGCAGGCGAGGCGGTCGACGGCGAGAAACTCGACACGGCCGCATCGGCTACCTTAGCCGCCGCTTCCGCTTCCGACTCCAGCAGCGCCGTCAAAGCCGCGAGCGACATGGTGATGCCCGTGCGCTCCAGCTTCTTCTTGAGTTTCCTGCGGGCGCGTATGGCGAGCATCCGAAAAGGCCCGCTCGTCGTCATTCTCCACATACATCCGGACCAGTTCCCCATCCGAAAGGTCCGCCAAAGACTACTGTTTCTGTTTCGTACTCATCTATTCACCTCTTGAGGACTGGAAGAGAGAATCACGCCCGGACCCCGTCTCCAACACAACTCGGGTCTTGTGACCCCTGCATGCTTGTGCTAGCGTGCTGACATGAAGCCGCTGACAACCAGCATCTACACGTTTTCCGATCTCATCGCCGGCGGCTATCAGTATGTCGACAAGACGGAGCACATCCATCGGTTAATCCGTGAGTACAAAGGGCAGTATTTCCTTTCGCGCCCCCGCCGATTCGGCAAATCGTTGCTGATCTCGACACTCAAAGCTATCTTTCAGGGACGTCGGGACTTGTTCGAAGGGTTGGCCGTTCACGAATTG